>Ga0255347_1002980_pt1 | contig 22796 bp, 12 predicted proteins | sample wastewater_treat_2_FD_192479 | JGI IMG/M metagenome (GOLD analysis project Ga0255347, IMG submission 192479) | Wastewater microbial communities from Lulu Island WWTP, Vancouver, Canada - plant24 | ecosystem: Engineered > WWTP > Wastewater > Unclassified | place: Canada: Vancouver, British...
GCTGTGCGCGGTTCGCGGCACCGCTTTTGCGCGCCACCCTGCCGCCGTACTCTCTACGCATAGGCAAGGCGTCCGCGGGGCTTGGGGATGGCCCTTCCAAGCTCAGACGCGGTTTCAATCCACTCGCGGATGATTTGTTCCGCGTTCGAAAGCGCATCCTGATATGTCGGGCCGTCCGCCATGCAGCCGGGAAGCTCTGGGACCTCCGCCACGAAGGCATTGTCCTCTTCGCTCCAAAAGATGACGATTTCGTATTTGTAATCCATGTTTCAGGCCGCCATCATCATGATGTGCTCGTATACCTTTGCGTATTTTCCCACAGCACCTCCAACAACGCCAAGACTATACCATCAACACGGGTGTTTCTCAAGAGCGGTTAACGGGCGAACCGCCAAGACGCCAAGCCCGCCAAAGAGACGCCATGATTTTCATGAAGTTTCATGTGCTTCATGGTTCCAAGAGTTAAAAACAAAACCTCCCAACATTCACGCCTCAAGTATACCCCCACCTTTCACCCCCATTTTTCCCCGCTTGCGATTGCGCCCCGTTTCTCCCTGAACTACGCACTACACCCTTAGCTTCACGGCCTTGTGCCCATACGCCGCAGCCATTCGGATTCTGTAACCCCGACACGTGCGAGTTCAGCGGCAAATACTTGGGCTACTCTTTGGGCATGATCAGGCTTAAGCTGTCCCAACCACGAGTATGTCCGCTTCTGTTTCCGGTTTTTCTCCCCGACGGGTCGAAACACCCACTTTCCACTGACCGCAACTGCCTTGACGGTCCGGGAAGTTGAATCAGGGGCAAACTTCTCAATGCGCGAATTAAAGACTTTGCCCGGAAATCGAAAACGTCGAAATGTTGAATCAGAAGGTACGACAAGATTGACAGCATCGGAATTGCTCTGACCGGTCACTGCGAAGATTTCGCCAAAAAGGAAATTGCGTTCCCCGTCCAGCCTCACACAGTCACACTCTGGTTGAATACAAATCCAGCATGCCCCATCGGAATCGGCCAAAATGGTTCCGAGCCGAAGCGTACGGGTTACAGAGTCGTAGTGGGTACGCAGACACATGAGTGCAGACAGGGCTTCATTGGCTGAAGACCCCTCACCTTTTTTCGTCAGACAGCCGGCTATCCAAGCCGGATCTTTTGCTTTGTTCTTAGATACACTGAAGGTCTCCCGCATATCCTGCCCTTTGGAAATTATGGCCTTCACGACAGTCTTGGCATCACCGCCTGTCGGAAAACCTTCTGGAAGTTCTGGCGGCTCCTTCCATTGTGTATCTACCCAAGAGTTCAGAACGTCCGAGTTGAACATAGGATGCGGAAGACGATCCTCAAGGACCGCCAGCACTTCCCCCATAACTAAAGGCAGCACATGATCAGATGCATCGTCGTGGGGCAACGAAAGGGCACGATGCGTGAGGAACGCCGAATCAAGGCTGGAGTCGAATCGTGTCAAAATGCGCCGACTGTTGCGGCGGATTTCTCCCAGCGCCCTCAAAACCGAACCTTGCAGGAGTCCAGCGGCCAATTTTGAATATTCTTCCACCGTTGCATGCGCCAACTCCCGTTCGGGAATGACACGCTCACTCTCACCATTCGCGATACCGGGCTTGCCTCGTACGATAACGCGGCTATTTTTCGTATACAAGGCAAGATCACCTGACTCGTCCTTCTCCGGCGTCACGCCTGCTCCAAGCAGCATCTCCAAGCGCTCTAAAACACGGTCTAATATCAGCGTGAGATTAGTTTCGCCTGTGTAGATCATGACCAATCTTAGCTGCTCCGGGATGTCTTCCGTGCTTCGTTTGATCAACGCGCCAATGAGATCAAGTGCACGGTCGCCAATCGTGCCTTGGCCAACCAAGTCCCAGTCGACGATGACAATATCCGCACCTAAGCAGAGTTTACAGGCACTTGACTTATCATCGAGCGATTCTGTTGGCTCGGGTTGATACAGGCCACAAACGATACCCTCTTCCGCAAAACTCGCCACAATGTCTTGGGCAGAAAACAGCCCCTTGGGATCCTCGCCTCCAGAGGTTTCTGCCGACGGCGTTGAGACGGTAGCGGCATCACCACCTACAAAGGCGGACTTGCGACGACTGGGCACTTCAAGGCTCGTCACGGAAACCACTTTCCCCGTCCCCGTTTCATAGATCCGATCATCCACAAAGACCGCAGTCTGGAGATAGGAACGTGCAGATTCGTAGGAAAACTCATTCACGGTCTTCGCTGGCATCGCAGGTTTCCTTCCACTTGATGAAAAAAGCCGCATTGAAGGGTGCTTTGGGGGTTCCAACGACAATGTCCATCCCTTCTCGCCTCAGCACCTTACGCGAGATGAACAATCCCAAACCACGACCACCGGGCTTGCGAGTGAACCTCTGTTCAAAGATCGATTCGCGATCCCTTTCGCTGATCATGGGGCCTGTGTTACTGATCATGTACCCGCCGTCGCGGGCATCCAGTTCGATTTGCTTCGTACTGTGTTGCTCTCCTCGCAACCAGAAAATAGCATTATCGATCACGTTAACGAACACCGGGTAAAGCGTCGATGGGTATCCAGGCTTCTCTGACAACAAGAATTCGTTAGTCGCTGTAAGTTGGATGCCGTGACGCTTGAGCCGCGCTTCGAACAACGCACTCACGTAATGGTTGATCTCAACGCCCTTGATACCGATGGGCTCACGATACAATCGCCGTTGCAAGGGAGTAAAAAGGCTCAAGTGTCCATCAAGATGGTCAAACGTGTTTCGTATGGCTTGGTAGACCGGAGCTAGCTCGCTATTCGCTTTGGCCCATGGCCTCAAACTGCGCAGCGACTGTCGGACGCCTTTGATCGAGGCTTCGAATTCATGATTAATCACTGCGATCGCCAGCCCGAGCTGAACGAGTTCCACGTCGGCATCACTCTGTTCCCGCAGCCCTTCAAGTTCTGTCTCCAATGCTTCCATTGCATCCAACTGGACACCCCCGTCGGATTCGGAAAGACTGTCGGCCACACCGGTCAACAAATCGCGGATGCGTGCAAGCGTTTCAGCATTCTTTCGGCCAACTTCATTGATCCGCAGCTCAAGTTTATGCCGGACGGACTCTATTTCTTGTGCGGGAAGCCCAGACAAGTCCTCCCTCTGAAAATCGGCCTCCACTTCGGCGATGACCTTCCGCATTTCGGCAACGGAATCGCTGGCTGTGCGCAAGGCAACGCGAGAGGTCTTTTCAACAGATTCACGCACTTCCTTTTCACGATCCTGAACCGATTGCTTGGACGTGTCCGCGAACTGTTCCAAAAGTTCCTGTACGCGTTTGCGCTGATCCAAAAGCACGCTTGCCTCGACCGCAATCCGCCCGAGCGTCTCTGCAATCTCTCTGGACGCAGGGCCAAACACCTCGTTCTCGAGCCGTTCCATCGCTTCTTCGTATGCTTCCCAGTCACGGGTGAGAGAACGGGAAAGACCTATGCCTCTCGGTTTCGGAACGCGGTAACTATCACGGATTTCAGCCAGTTTTGCCAAAGCTTCCCGCTCGACGCTTAGCAATGCTGCAGACGCTTGATCGGGAGAGGGCAACCGCGCGGCAGCCTCCATGCGGCGAACGACCTGACGCCGCATTTCGCCCACTTGTGCCTCAGGCATACCCGTCGCAGTCTGCTGGAAGAAAGTCTCCAGTTTAGTGGCGAATTCACGCTTTCTGCTGGCAGCGAACTGCTCTCGCCGACGGCGGGCATATGCGAGGCGCTCCAACTCTTTCTTGCGCTCCCAGTAGGGCTTGGCGCTCTCACTTTTTTCACGAAAGAAGTCAGCAGCCAACTGAATAAAGATGCTTTCAAGTATAGCCTTGAGTTGGCGATAGGCTTGATTTTGCTGAAATCCTTCGCGCCCAGCTTTTTCGACAAGCCCACTGTTGTGATCACGTGTTAGACACACTGCCCCGAAACTGCGCCTATAACTGAAGAAATAGTACCCCGCGCCTTTGTTTCTTCTGAGTTCTATGTCAACCCAGTCAACATCCGAATTGCCATACGGCAAGACTCTGATCCTGTCGCGATAGACATAAAGGCCGCCGATTTTTTCCAGTTTGCTGTTGAGTCGCGCCCAGGCTTCTGGATCCATCCGGCTCTCTCGAAGTGCGCCCTGAAGATACCCGAATTCGAGTTTAAATGGCCCGCAGTCTGTCGGGCGACCACCTGCGTCGCGCCAAGGAATGACGTGGTCGGCATACTCCTTTTCGTAGATGCGCACCCTGCCGCGAAATTGTCCGAACTCATCAACCGTCCCGCTCACAAAGTGATCCGCTGAGTCCAGCTCCTCTCGCGTGAAAAACTCCCCGCCAGCCAATAGATTTTCATGGTCGTCATCAGAACGCCAGTCGCGAAAAGCATTCTTGATCGGTGGCGGGGGCTGCTCCGCGAACAGCTCATTACTGAACCCGAGAAGAAATTTTGAGAACTCTTTCGAGTCGCTCCGGCGTTCAGCATCGATCTCAGCCGCAATGGTGGGGTTGGCAGGCGCAATGTAAAAATGCGTTCCCGAAGCATTATCGGCAAGCGTCAGTCCGCCAATTGCATTCAGGATATCAGAGGGATCAGGCTGGAATCTTTCGATTTCCGTTAAAATGGCATCTGAAGGAATAGGTGCGCCACGGGCTTTCAACGAGCGTACGTTCTTGGCAAACTGGAGTTTGACTTCTCCAACCTCGGCAGGCGTCGGCAGTCGGCCGCCCTGAATAGTCATGACGGGAATGTCGATATCCTCCAAGTTGACTTCAGGACATTCGAACAGTCCCCAATGTAGGTAGCTCAATAACAAGTCATGTGCTTGACCGTCGCGGACAGCGCGGGTGAGCACGAGCGTCTGGGGTCCAAGTAATGCGATTGCAAGCCGACCTATACCCTTTTCGCCCATAGTGGGGCGACGGACCTCCCCCGGCGGACAATATGAAACCAAATTTTTCGACGCATTTTGAACCTTGCTTTCTGTCCCCAGCACAAGCCACCGATTCTCAAAGTCTTTTTTCGTCATACCATATCCATCATCGCGGATTACAAGTAACCCGTCGGAACGGAAATGGTCAATCTCAACATGCTTCGCATAGGCGTCGTACGCATTCTTGAACAACTCGGAAATAGCAGTAGAGGCGTTAGCAATCTGCTGACGCCCCAACATGTCAACGGCTCTCGCTCGCGTCTTAAACTTTGCCACTGGTTTCCTCGATGTGCTTAATAAACTGGTGACCCATTGCATAGGCTAAATCAACAGGAACGGCGTTCCCAATCTGCCTTGCCATCGAGTTCAGATTTCCGAAGAACACAAAACGGTCATCAAACCCTTGAAGTCTGGCAGCTTCTCTAATGCTTATTGCCCGGTCCTGCTCGGGATGTCCAAACCGACCGTTGGAATAACTGATGCATCGGGTTGTTAATCCTGTTGCCGGCTTGTCCCACCAGAGGCGCCCATAGCAATCCGTATGTCCGGAATGTGTTTCGCCATCCTCATTGCTTCTCGTATAACACGCGGGCCAAAGATTCTTTCCCCAACTGTTTCGGCCTCCGCCATCGTGAGGAGACGCTTTGATGCGCTTCATATTCAGCGGTGACAATTTAGCGGCCCGATGGTTGAACACATCGGGCATCGCACACGCCTCCCCAGCGGAAATGGCAGGTAAATCCCCAATCGCATCCCTTACCGTTTTGTATGGATGCGCATGTCCTTTGCCATGCGTACGGTCGGGAATGTGTATTTTGCCATGTTTACTCGCCAACAGAACGAAGCGTCGGCGCATCTGAGGTGCACCATAGTCCTGAGCGGCGACGACACCAAAAGCCAAATTGTATTCCAGTGCCTCAAGCAACTTTTTGAATGCGGGAAAGGGGCCGTTTTCCCGTTTGGGCAACTTCTGCAAACCGGGTACATTTTCTACAAAAACAAAATCGGGGCTGTATCGTTCTACGACCTTCCCAAAATGAGTCAACAAACTTTTCCGCGTATCGCGCTTGGGGCCTTCCGTGTTCTGTTTGGTAAATGGCTGGCATGGTGCACAACCACAAAACAGTTTCAAATCACCCTTATGCGCTTCCAATGCCGGTTGCAAGTCTGCGTCAGTCAACTTGGTTATACTTTTGTCACAAAAATGTGCATCAGGAAAATTCTTGCTGAATGTCGTTTTTGCGTCGGGGTCAATATCAAGCGCAAAGGCGATGCTCATGCCAGCTTTTCGAAAACCGCTGCTGGTGCCGCCGCACCCACAGAAGAAATCAAACACTGCAACTTTGGCTGTTGTGTTTTTCGTAAGCATAACCTCACACTTTGTCAGGGCATTTTACAGACTGTTTCCCCATTTGGCTACCAGTTTCGCCCTCAACGCTCATTTATTCAAAAACAGGAGTCCTGATCGTCTTCACAGGCTTGTGCTTGTTTTGAATCAGTTGTTGAATGCGTTCTACGGTTTCAGGTGAGAAAAACTGCTCGCCTGTCTCACGGCAGACCCGCGCCGGCACACGCTCAATCAGGAAGAACTTGCCGTCCAGCTCCAGGGTGTAGGTCACTTCGGTTTCAATTAAAGATTCACTCATTATCACACCTCGCTAGAGAACTCATACCGCCACGCCCCAATTTTCTTCCGAATATCGTCCATCAGAGACATGACAATAAGGTACCCTATTGGTTAAGAACCGTCAATTTCAGAAGCCCAACAAGTTTTGTGCGGTACCGCGACCCGCGCATAGCGCGGCTCTGCTCTTGTCACCGCTTTTGCGCGCCACCCTGCCGCCGCACTCTCTACGCATAGGCAAGGCGTCCGCGGGGCTTGGGGATGGCTCTTCCAAGCTCAGACGCGGTTTCAATCCACTCACGGATGATTTGCTCCGCGTTTGAAAGCGCCTCCTGATATGTCGGGCCGTCCGCCATACAGCCGGGAAGTTCCGGAACCTCCGCCACGAAGGCATTGTCCTCCTCGCTCCAAAAGATGACGATTTCGTATTTGTAATCCATGGTTCAGGCCGCCATCATCATGATGTGCTCGTATACCTTTGCGTATTTTCCCACAGCACCTCCAACAACGCCGAGACTACACCATCAACACGGGTGTTTCTCAAGGGCACACCGAGTTAAACGGGCGAACCGCCAAGGGATGTCCACTTGAGCGTTGAGAGTTGAACGTTGAGCGTTTTTCTCTATGATCCCCGCCCGTCGCTGGCCGCATGTCGCCGGTCACCGGTAGGGCGGTTTCCCAAAAACAGCCGCGGACGCCTCGGGGAGCCGCCCCTACCAGCAAATTGCGCGTTGAAAATTGCACGTTGGACGTTGAGCGGTTTGCTCCCCGTTCCCGCGCTCCCGACTTTTTACCTTGTACCTCAAACCTCAATCAGCGTCTTGCCGCTGATTGAGGTTTGATCCGTGCTGTTGGCACGGCATCCAGCGGGTTTTCCGGCCAGTAGTGTTTCGGATACCGCCCGCGCAGATCCTTGCGCACCAGCACATACCCGTTGCGCCAGAAACTCTCCAAGTCGCTGGTCACCTGCACCGGACGGTGCGCGGGCGAGAGCAGGGACATCAAAACAGCCACACGCCCTCCCGCCACCTTGGGGGTCGACTGCATCCCGAACACCTCTTGGATCCGGACCGCCAGCGTCGGCGTTTCACCATCGTACTGCAAGGCTATCGCCGAACCGCTCGGCACACGCACCTTGGGCGGCGCCAGTTCGTCCAACGCGCGCCGCGAGCATCCGCAACTCTCCAGCGCATAAAACAAAACAGCGCACATATCCAGCGAACGGATATGCGACCAGCGCCTGATCCCGTCACAAAAGGGTGTCAGCCGACACGCGAGATCACGCAACAACGCATCGTCCGAGACATCCGGCCATCCCTCATCCGGCAATGCGCGGCGCAGAAAACATATACGCGCCTGCAACGCCCGCGCTTGCGGAGACCACGGAAGTTGCGCGATCCCCTTCTGCCGGACACCTTCAAAAAGCGCCTCGCGCACCGCGTCAGCGTCAGGCTCAGGCTGCTTGCCCTCATGGATGACAATCGCCCCAAGCATGACGCGCATGACCGCCTGCACCGCTTCAACGCGCTCATCCCAATACGTCTCTACAACATCGGTGAAGGATGCCTGGAATATCTCTTCGACCTCATCGAAGGTGAGCGGCGCGGCCATACGGATTTTTGCCTCGACCCCGCCGTCCTGCAGCTCGGCAGCGACAAGCCACTCTTCGCCAGCCAAGGGATGCTCGGTTTCCAGCGCAGCTCCCCGGCCACTGCGCAACAGGTAACGTCCGGCTGTGTCGCGCCGCCGCGCCACCCGTTCGGGATACGCCCAAGCCAGCAGCCGTCCGGTTGAAAGCGTGAGGCGGTCATGCGCCGGATAGGCCGCAGACCATCGCCGCGCCAGTTCGCGCACACGCCGCGCATAGCCCGCATGTTCCCGCCGCTCAAGAGCGTCGAGCAAACTCCGGGCGTCACGCTCGCGACGCGCCACCGCAGAAGCGGCCAGCTCCGTCAAAGCCGCCGCCAACAAAGCGGCTTGCCTGCCGCACCCCGCATCCGCAGCCATGCGCACCATGTGCGCCAGACGCGGATGCAACGGCATTTGCGCCATGGCGCGCCCATGCGCGGTTATGGCGACATGGCTGTCTTGAACGCCAGCGCCGTCAGCCTGCCGGGCAGTCAACGCGCCCAAATCCTGCAACAGCGTGATGGCCTGTTGCCACGCCGCTTCCGGCGGCGGCGTGAACCACGGCAACCCCTCCCGGCACACAGTCCCCCATTCAGCCGCCTGCAGAACCACCGGCGCCAGATCAGCATCAAGGATTTCGGGGCGGGCCTCTGCCGCAAGCTGCTGATCCGTGACCGCATCCCATAACCTGTAACAGACACCCGCGCACAATCTTCCAGCCCGGCCGCGCCGTTGATCCGCCCGATCCCGTGTCACACGCACGGTGTCGAGCCGCGTCATGCCGTGACGCGGCGAAAAACGCGGCACACGCGACCACCCGCTATCGATCACCACCCGAACCCCTTCGATCGTCAATGAAGTCTCGGCGATCGAGGTGGCCAGAACCACCTTGCGCTGTCCGGCAACAGGCGGAGCAACCGCAAGATCCTGTTCCTCGCGGGAGAGTGCGCCGTAGAGGGGATAACAGACGACTCCGGTAGGCAGCCCGCCCTGCTCCAACAAAGCTTCCGCCTGCCGGATCTCCCGTTCGCCCGGCAAAAACACCAGCACACTGCCCGTCTCCTCGCGCAACGTGCGCCTGACAGCCTGAGCCGCCTGCATCGCAATCGAAGTTGTGCCAGACGGCGGCACCAGACGCGTCTCCACAGGGAACATCTGTGCCGAAGCCTGATGGATCACCGCGTCATCCAACCACTCGGCCAGAGGCTCCGGTGACAACGTAGCGGACATCACAAGCAGGCGCAAATCAGGTCGCAGAGCCTGACGCATATCCAGTGTCAAGGCCAGCGCGGTATCAGCCGCGAGGCTGCGCTCGTGAAACTCGTCGAAAATGATGCAGCCCGTATCGCGCAACTCCGGATCGCGCAACAACCGCTGCACCAAAAGACCCTCTGTCAGAATTTCAATGCGCGTGTCCGGCCCAACAACCCGCTCAAGACGCACCTGATAACCAACAGTCGCCCCCACCGCTTCATCACGTTGCTGCGCCATGTAGATGGCGGCACGGCGCGCCGCCAAACGCCGCGGCTCAAGCATCAGTATCTTGCGACCCCGCAACCAGCGCCCGCCCAACAACGCGGGGGCGACCCGCGTAGTCTTGCCCGAGCCGGGCGGCGCCTGCAGCACAACCGCCTGATTCGCGGCCAAGGACTCGGCCACTGCAGGCAATACGCTGTCAATCGGCAGGGTATCACTTTTACGAACGCGGTGCGCCATTCCGCTCAACCTCCCGCCTTGATGAAAACCGCGTCAATGCCAACAACTTAACCTGTAGCGTCAATACCACTATGCGCAAATTCCTGAATGATTAAACCTTGCCAGATTGCACGCCAGCGTGTCATTTGAGCAACTCACGCTGCAGCTTCTCCAGAAAGTTGCCGACCTTTTCCGCAGCCTCTTCGCTGAACATGTTTTTCAATATATCGGTCATGGCGTTTTTAAGGGCGCTGGTGTCAAGCCGCGGTTCTTCGACCGTGCCTGTCACCGGTATCTTTATGACCCTGTCACGGAGTAACTTCCCTGCGTTCTTTCCTGCCAGCCGTTCCGTCACCGGCACCTCGATCAGATATTTGATCTTCCCGTCAAACGCTGTCCAGCCGCTCACAACTATCGGCTGCTGATCCACGACAATGCGCAAAGGCGCCAAGTGGACACGTCCGTCTTTGATCGTCATCGTCACTGGCAAACGCTCCACCGCATAGCGCGTGTTCTTTACCCTTACCAGCGACAGCACCTCCCGCAAGGCCGGGCCCATGTCCATACTGAGTTGGTTGAAAACAATGTCCATCTCAGTCGTAAGCTGTTTTTCGGGCGTCGCGTCAGGAACATAATTGAAATGCTTGAGGTCAACCGTCACCGTGCCGCGCTTGACCACGCTGCCCATGAAGAGCGGATTGATTTGCGCCAGCAGCAAATCCACCATCTCCTGAGTTATGGCCACATTCTCAAGCAGTCTGGTTTTAGGCGGGAACATAAGCGATACGCCGCGCGTGCTGAACCTGGCCTCGGGGACCAGCCGCAGACGGCCGCCGTTCAACACCGGCGTATACTCCATACGCGCGACCCCGCGCGACAACCGCATGGAGATGTCAGCGGGACCTGCGCTCAGCCCCATGCCTTTAAGCGACTCGATACAAGAGGCGCCCGAAAACTCGCCCTCTGACATCGTTGTGAGCCACCCGCCAGCCATCGGCGCAACAAACTTGAACTCGCGCGCCTTACGCCCGGTGATTTGAAAATCATCAAAAACATCACCCTCAAGCAACTCCTTGAGCGCCGCGAAGTCCAACGCCGCCACTCCTTTAGTCTGCAACATGCAGCGTCCCGACAAATCTTGCACCTCAGCCGACGCGTCCATATCAAGCAGCCCCGCCTTGATTTTCAACTTCGGCACCAGCAGGCGCTCACCCCCCGGCGACATCCGCATCTCCAATTCACCCTTGCCCGCCGGTTCGGCGAACACGACCTTCCCGTCACGCTCAAACGCGACCCCGCCTGCCACATCAGCCTCGACGCCCGTCTCCGCTGCGGCACCTTCGCGGCTGACCGCGCCCTCCAGACGCACACTGGGGATACTCCAAGCCCCGTCACCTACCGTGCAACGCATCTCAGAGCCGCCCGCGTTCACACGCGCTTTGAACGCGCCGCCAGCCATCTCGGCAGTCACGTTCGCCAACACAAGCCCTTGCCACGTGCGCAGTCTCCGGCTCGCTGGCGCGGGCAGCACCCCTCCCAGCAACCTGCCCGCGCTGGAAATATCCAGACTGCTTTTGACTGACAGGCCGCGCAGAACCGTGTCGCGTCCGTCCGCCGGCAACGCCAGCCGCTGCCACTGCCCTTCAATGTTGCCGCCCTCCAACACCACGTTGAAATCAACGCCGTTCAGCTCCTTTTCAGGCACCCCCTCCTTCACAGGCACACTGCCGCTGAATTTTATCGAACCTTTCGGCACGATCGTCATTTGCCCGGGATTTATCTCCACCGCCAGATCGGAGAGTTTCACGAAGGAATTGATTTTAAACAGATCAGCCCCCGCGCTCGTGGAAACATCCACATACACCAAACCCACCATCGGCGGACAGTCTTTCAGGATATTTTTGAAATCCTTCGCAAAACGCGTCAGGTCCAAATGCCCTTTCAGCACCGCTGAGTCAAAACGCCCTTTCCCGTACAGGTCCGCGAACGGCGCTTTGAAATGCAAAGTCTCCACCTCCGGCCACTTTCCATAAGGGAAACGCGCTTTGAACAACAACGAAGGTTCGGGCTTCAAAGCCAAAGCCGTCCCTCCGGACTTCATCAACAGCCCCGATGTCTTTGCCTGCGCGGCGACCAGCAGAGCCTCCGTACCGCCTTCAACACCGAAAGAAAGATTCAGATCGCCTTTTTCGATTGCGAATGTCGGTGACAAACCCAGCGCCGCAGCGAAGTCACGCGCAATCAACGGCAACCGCGCAACAGCCTCGGCTTTGATGCCACCGGTCACCGCGCCGCCTGTCCCCAATCCGTACAGTGTGCCTTTGGCTTCCGCCCTTAACCACGGCGACGCGAAATCGAACTTGCGTATCACGACGCCATCCGCCGCATACCGCAGTTCCGCCATCAAGGCCAAGTCACCAGCAGGCGAACGCGCCCGTTCGCCATCCTTCAGGGAAAAACCGTTGACCAGCACACCGCACTCGGCGGCGAACCGCTTTTTGCCCGATTGCTCGACAGTCACAACCCCCTCAGCCTTACCGCTTTCAAGCCACTCTTGGCCGGTGGCTTGCAGCATCAGCGGACGCAATACGGTGATATCGACATTCACCAGCTTCAGCGAGATTTTCTCAGCCTGCGCATCAGAATCGCGCTCCTCTTGGATAAAGTCCCTTATGCTCTGAACACGCCCTTGCAGCGTCACTGTGCCGCCTCCGACGACCATGCTCAAATCCACATCGGTCGGCTTGCGGTAGGAATCCATGCGCACCCGTCCCTTGACCCTGCTCGCCACAAACGGATCTCCGCTGCCGCCGCGCATCTCCAGCCTGCCATCTTCAACTGCCACGCCCGCACCCACGTCAAGCACAGGCAGGAAAAAGCCCCTCTCCTTCTCCTCCGCACGCTTGGGAACGGTGACAGGCTCCGCAGCGGGCGGCGGCTCCAGCGACAAAGACACATCCGGTTTGACCAGCGTCACCATGCCCAGATCAAGCTTGCCGACCGGCAACAACCGCAACAGGCCGCGGTCGAACCTGATCTCATCGCCATTGAACAGGACACCCTGCGAAGGATTCTCGAAAAACGGCTTGCTCACGCTGACCTTGCTGAGCCATCCCAGCGACCAGTCGCCCGCGTCTACCTTGGCAGGAGCGATACTGCGATTGACCGCATCCAGAACCATGCGCCTTGCGGGATCGGTTGACAGCAACGCAGGCAACAACGCGAGAACCAGCACCAACACGGCCACCAGAATCATAACACCCCGCAGTAACCCTGACAAGCAACCCGGATTCTTTTCCAGATCATCTGTCTCTTCATCAACTGTTTCAATGTCAGCAAAATTCATGGCTTGATCCATCTCCGCAAATTATTGCGTACTTTTAAATTTACCATTACCCCGCTCTGCAAACCAGCACGTTTTGAGAGCACCAAAAACCGGTAGGGCGGTTTCCCCGAAACCGCCGCAGACGCCTCGGTGAGCAATAGGCAGTAGGCAAAGGGCAATGATCGGACTGATCAGGCGGATCAGACGAATCATCCATAGCGGGCGGGGATGTCCGCGCTCCCGGCACCGAACGCCGCAGGTCGCAGGTCGCTGGTCAGACAAATCGCCTCGCGCTGGAGGACTCGTATCTCTTGCCTGCCCCCCCCGAACCCTGGCTCCTAAAACCCTAGGTGCGGTGCAACGAAGTAAAACCGCACCCGTTAGGCTTAATTCATGAACAAATTTATGGACGGATGCCGCAGAATATGAAATCATCTATCCGTTTTTTGAATACGGTTGAAGTATCACGGAGATTGTCGATGTCTGATTTTTATACACATAAAATCAAAATGAGTGACGGAGACCCGCGCCGGCGCACACGTTATTCGGCGGCTGCGCTGTTTTGTTTAACCCTGTTTCTGGCGGGATGTGCGCATGTGCCCGCCGAGCAGCAGCGGATGGTCTCTAAACCCAACATGCAGTTCTACGAGGCGACGATGTTTAACTCGCTGAACCGGCTGGTCATACAGTTTGAGTCCAGTTCGGCGTCATCGATGGGCGGCCAGTCAAGCGGCGGCGTCAGCGGCGGTGGCGGATGCTCGGCGTGCGGTGGATGAGGAGTTTTGACATGCGGTGGTTTGTGATGAAACGTTTTTTTGCGATCATGCTATTTGCATCGGTATTTGGATTGCCGAAAACTAACGTGCTGTGCGCACAGGAGACCGCCCCGCCTTTCAGCCGTCCGCGGTTGAAGACAGGGGAACAGGTCAGCCTCGATGACTTTCGCGGGAAAATTGTCGTGCTCGACTTTTTCAATGCCAACTGCGGTGACTGCGTTCGTGTTTCGTGGGAGCTTGAATCCGACATTCAGCAATACTACGCGGACCGCTCGGGCAATCCGCACGGTATTGCCGTGCAGGTCATAGCGGTGAACAGCGCGCCTTCCGAAGAGGCGGACATGGAGGCGTTCCTGGAGAAAACCGAGGTGGACATGGTGCTGGATGATCCCGAAAGCACCATGCTGATAAACTATGGCGGCGCAAGCCTGCCCTATGTGGTGCTCATTGACGCCACCGCCAAAGGCCCCGACGCCGCAGCCCCACGGGTCGTGTTGCGTCAGGAAAAATACGAGGGCTTTAAAAAACTGCGTAGCGCGATCGACGCGATCACCGGAAAGGCCGAATCACCAAGCGCCCAAACCAGCGCTCCGGCTGAGACAGCGCAGGCGCCCGGCAGCCCCCTGCCGCCGTTGGAAACGGAAAAGAAGGTCACCCACGAAACCACGCTGGATGCGGCAGCCATGCTCGCCTCGGATGTCCAAGTCGCGGACTTTATGGCGAAATACCGGCAGGAGCGCCCGGCTTCTGAGTTCAGCCTGGCGGTCTCGTATCGGCCAATCTGGATGGATTTCAAAACCGAACATCTCGAACGCACAAGACGTAAACGGCTGACAGAAGATCTATTCGCCGTTCAAGGAGGCGTCGGTGCCGATCTAAACGACGTCCTCAAGCTGAAGTTGGACGGCGGCGCCTACGATGGTTTTCAAACCTATCGCGCGTTGTGGATGGATGAGTACAACCGTCTCAAATTTGGCAACCAGGCAGGATACCGGGATGCCGACCCATGGGGATGCAACGTATCGCCAAGCCTGCGCTGGGAATACCTGCCCGATGCCGGATTCGTGGATGCAGGCGCCTCCTATCAATACGACAAAGTTTCGCCGGGCTATGAAGGCGGATCGCCGCTTGTCAGGCTGCGTGACAAATATGATACGGTCGGTGGCCGTCTGGCGTTTGAAAACGTACTGACGCGCCGCCTCCGCACATTGTTGGAAGGCCGGGTCGATGAGACCACAGATCGGGAGACACGCGCAACCGTGCAAGGTTCGGTCAACTATGCGCTTGCGGAAGACTGGGTCGCGCGGCTGACCGCCGGCTACGCGAAAGAAAAACCGAAGTTTTCCGCCAAATCGTTCAGCGCGGCGCTTGAGCGGGATTGGCGCGGCATATGGTTCGCCGGCGTGTTCGGGCGCTACTACGAAGACACGAGTGAAATCGACATCGGCATTGCCAACGATGCCGCCGCACCGCCGCTCAAAACCTATCAGGCCGGATTTGGCGTGCGCCGGCAAGGAATCCGCTCCGCCATTAAACTCGACGTCGGCCCCTGTTTCACCCGGTATGATCGACGCCCGCGGCGGAACACAGATTTCGACCAGCTCTATAAAGACCGCGAATGGCTCTCCGTGCAAGCCGCGTTTCAGTATAAGTTCTAATGCGGGCTGTGCCCGCATCCCTACAACTTGAACACTGAGCGTTTTCTCCCTCCGGTAGGGCGGTTTCCCCGAAACCGCCGTGGACGCCTCGGGGAGGCGTCCCTGCCAGAGGCGGGCGGGGACGCCCGCGCTCCCGGCACCGAGCGCCGCTGGTCAGACAAATCGCTTAGCGCTGGAGGGCGAGTGTCCTCACGAGCCGCAGACGACCCGTCCGATCATTGTCAACTGCCTAACCGCCCACTGCCTACCGCCCACTGCCTACTGCCAACTGCCTACCGCCCACTGCCCACTGCCAACTGCCCGTCTTGGCGGTTCACCCTACTTCACCAAACCTCTTTCAATGAACGCTGGGATTTATCAGGGCTTCAAATGGAAAATACGGCCACGCATGGCGGTCCCCTGCCTTTAAGTGGAGGATTGCCCACTCACGTTCGCCATACATAACCGTGTCTTCGATTTGGTTCGTAGCAAACGTGGTTGTTGCGCAAAGAAGGACGACAAGGATAACAGTTGTTTTCATTTTGCGCATTTACATTCCGTCTTCTTCTGTGATCTCGATACGCAGGTAGACGAGGCCGTTGTTGAGGATCATGGCACCGCCGCTGATGCCGGGGGCGCTGTCGGTGAAATTGATGTAGGGCGGGTTGATCTTGAACGCCGTGTCGAGAAAAATGGGTTGTATCGCGGCGAAGGCCTCGGTTGCCGATGGCGAAGGTGTAGCTGGTTTGAGATGCCACAAACGCATGCGCAGCAGGGGCAACGCCACGACCGCGTTGTCTGGATGTGCGAAGAGCACGATTTCCTGTGGCTTCGCACCACGGAAGAGGGCGAAGCCAGTGGCCTCCTGCGGTAGCTCGGGCAAGGCGGGTTCCGGCATGACGGCATTGGTCAAGAAAACCGGCTTGCGCCGCTTGGACGAGCCGCGCTCGGCCTTCATGACGTAAAGGAACTCCTTCGACACGAGTCCTGGCGCAAACACGGAGTCGTGCATAACGCGGACGCGGCCGAGCGTTGTATCGAGTTCCTCATGTTGCACCGCCAACACGCAGTGCCCCCGCTCGACCCTCATCTGCAGCTTGCACAGGGAGTCGGTCTCAGTGCGGCAGGTGATTGCGGCGGCGCCTTCGCGTATAGCCGACGCGAGCGGCATGACTCCCGCTGGGCACACAGCGCGCAATGGCAGGATGGATAGGTAGCCGAACGGCAGCAGTGAACCGCACGGCTCGCAGGCAATTGCGGCGCGGCACTCGGCCATTTTCGCCACATGGCGACGTTCGGCCTCTTCTTCTTTGCGCTGCAACTCTTCCTGACGGGCCTTTTCCGCGGCTGCCACGCCGTCGGCGACCGTGCCTTTGAGCAAACGGTAGAGAAGCCGGGTTTCGGGCCACAGACCGCCTGTGTGGAAAAGCGGTCGTACCTCGGCACGGAATGCGTCGAGCGCGGTATGCGTGTAGCGTGCCCGGTTTTGCCACAGCCCCAGAAGCTGATGGTGCCAGACCGCTTCGGTGGTGTCGGCGGAACGGCCGGCCAGATCGGCGACCTGCTCAGCTGGCCAGACTTCCAGCCGGATCGGCGTGCGGTTGTCGGGATCATCTGGACCGGCCAACCGCGCTTCCAGACGCACGATGCCGCGATCAACCAGCGGCGCGAGGTAGGCAGCGTCGCGGCGCGGCAAATGCCCCGCCTGACCGCCACCCGGCACATAGATGGCGATAGCGTCGGCATCGTGGGGGTTATCAGGCTGGCGCTCGCAATAAAGAGCGGCGTCGGCCGGAGGGACTGCGGTATAGTAGCGCCGGCCGACGATCCAGGTGGGGATCCAGCCGAGCTTTTCGGGAAGTAGAACAGGGGAGGTTTCGGGGCTAGGAACTGGAGTGGTTTCGTCAGACACGGTATTCTCCTTTTTTTCAGACAGACTATGGCAGCAGAACGCATTTTCATGATGCCATAAAATCAACAGAAAGGGAACAGAATCCGGCATAGGGGTCGTATTTGTAAATTGCAGTCCGGCCTGCCCTCCTCGCTACACTAGCCGCATATTGCGGAAACAGCGCCAATAGCAGATGACCAACTCATTTCTGCCGAATAGACACTGTCGGTAAAGGCGGTTCTCCCTGCGGCGGCACGTAAATCCACTTCGTCGCGGAGAACAACTCCGCCGACTACGCACCAACGGTCACGATCCAGCAGACAAACACCGCCAAAGCCGCTACAGCGCATACGACCAGTCCGACCCCTACCGTCCGCAGACGGCAGATGATCGATTTCTTCATCTTCGAGTTCTCTTCAACAAACACCAAACATCCGACAGGCCGTGAAAACACGGGGAACATCACTTCGGTTCCAGATCCAACATCCACGTACGAGGCCCGTCGGCGGCCAATTCGACGGTATCGGCATCCGTCGCGAGCGTCTGGCCGGTAAGAACGTCGACAACGCGCGCGACACGCCGCCCCAGACACACTTTCACACGGCCCGACTGGTCGATCTGCCCGTCCATCACACGGCACTCCGGCGGAATGATTCCGCCCTTGCCCGACGAGACAAGCAGATGGCGCTCGTCACGCCGCACGTAGAAGCCCGGCGGCGTATGCGCAACAGAACCCGCCGCCGCCAGCAACGCCGCCCACTGCGTGGCGCGGTTGAACGGCATGCCGAGAAAGACCGACGTCGTGCCGTCTGCCAGCCGCTTGCGCGCAAACGCCGTCGTGCCGTCATCCGTCCATGTGGCCAGTTTTTCGGCTTCCGGATCCACAACGCATACGCGCGGCGCCATCTTCCACGTCTTCGGCCGCCCAAACAACACATAGTCCCACGCGCCGTCCGCCGCCGCGCTCTGGGCAACGAAAGACCGCGGCTCGCGATCAACCTCCAACGCAATGCCCGTGACGTCGTGCATGGCCGCCGCCGAATAGCCGGCGGGCGTGGACAGGGCCGGCGTCGCGCACCAGATCGACATGGATCCGTCGCGCCGCGCCTTGGCCGCCGCCGTGCGCAGCGCGGGTGTGTCGTGGCAGGTGTTGAGAAACACCACCGCCTTGTAGGCGCGCTTCTCGGCGACGTAGTCCTCCGGCGCGAGCAGGTCATGGGTATGGCCGCTGTAGTTCAGCGTTTGCAGGGCGTGAGTGACAAGGTTGTCCTGATAGCCGATCACCTCACCGTAGTCACACGTGCCTTCGCGCCAGACCTGCGCGGGATCGAACACCACGGCCACGTCCGCCGCGCGCGCGGGCGGTTCGGCGAAATTCCGCCGCCAGAGATCGAGCGACGCCTTCATGGGCTCTAACGCTTCGGGGCAGTCGAACCACTTCAGGTTCTGCACACCGAAATCCACCGAATGCCACGCCGCGCCCAGCAGGCGCGCGTTCATCGCGAACTTCGCCACGGTCGCGCGCGTCTCGTCAGGTGTGCGGCAGCACCACTTGGCCTCGGCCTGGCCCGGACGGAAGCCGACGTGCGTGCGCACGTCGCCCTCGATCGACGAAAGCTTGCCGTAGCGGCGGAACACGCTGTGCAGGTGGCGGTGCAACCCGTCCGTCAGATTGTAACCCCGCGTGGTGGCCTTCATGTAGTCCACGTTCGGATTGGCCAAAAGCTCCTCGAAACGCGCCGTACTACCTTCGGACTCGTAGGAGAGCACGATGTAGCCGTAGTAACATCCGGCGAGGCGTCCCGGGAGCGCCTCCTTGACCGACCGGCAGAAGTGCAGTTCAAAGGCATTGAATTCGCGATGGTAGGCTTCCAGGAAGTCCGCGCGCCGCTGGTCGCGGCCATCAGCGAGATCGCGCACGTAGAGGCCGCTACCCGGCCGTGCCGCCGCGTCCGGCACCTCGGCCGTCGCCAGCGTGACCGTGGGATCGTTCCAGCCTTTCTGCAGGGCGGCGTCGGTCGAATACTTGGCCGTGAGAAAGCGCCGGAACGCTTCCGTCATGCGCAGGCCCGTGTCCGGCAACGAGTGACAGCCCCACGGCATGCCGTCGCCCGATCCGCCGTAGCCGTCGTGCATGCCCAGCACGCGCCGTCCCCAAGGCTGGCGGCGGCAGAAATCGCCCAGTTCAAGGATGAAGCGCCGGATCTCGCCGCGGAAGGCCGGCGAAGCGAAGGACGGTACGCGCGGGTTGCCGCTGTAGTCGCCCCAGTTGGTGCGGTCCGGCCGCGCCACGGCATAGCCCACCGCCTCTTCGGGATGCGCGTTCAGCCAGCGGCCCATCATCCAGTTGAGATGGAACCCGAAAAAGACGTACGCCTCCGGCCAAATGGAAAGCACATGGCGCACCGCACGGTCGATCTGCGTGAAATCATACGAGCCATCGCCGCACAGATGCGTGTTGTTTACCCCCATTTCGAAAGCAGCCAGACCAATCCGGCGCGCTTCGGCGAGCATGTGGTCCTGCGCGGAAGATTCAAACCGATCAACCGTGCTGAGCCGGTCCGGCGGCAGAATCCGCCCGCCGTTGACTTCGATGCCGGGCGTTTCGCCCGAATAGACGATGCGCGCGTTGGTCGATTCGGGCTCGGACAAGAGCAGTTTTTCAGGAAAACCTTCCCCGCTCAACTGTCGGTATTTTTCATACTCTTCCGTCGTCATGTAGATCTCGGGCACGTTGCCGTAAGCCGACCACGGCCCCATGCGCACGTCGCCCTGCGACCACGCCGGCCGCCAGTCGGCATCATCGAAATCCGGCGTGTTCCAGCCCGGTTGCTCCACACCCGCGCCCTTCACCTGACGGGGATTGGAGAAAAGCGTCAGCTTGCGGCCATCCTCCTGTTCGACCTCGCCGCGTAGAATCAACCCATAGCAGCCCCGCTCATAGCGCAAAAGCTGGAACGCCAGCACGTTCCGCCCGGCCTTCAGCAGCGGCTTCAAGTCCGTCCCCACGCCGATCACATGCCCGAAGTACTTCTCACGGTCCTTCGGCCACTTGGACGTCAAATGGACACGCTGGCCGTTCACGTAGGCCGTATACGCCTTGTCCGCGAAGATGTGGAACCAGCCCTGCTTGACGGGGGCCGTCACCTCGAAGGCAAGGCGTAAATAAGCGTTCGTGGGCGGATCGGCGGCGGGTTCTGACCAGAGCCACCGGGCTTCGGACACGTTCTGCGGCAACGCCGCCTGCACGGCCGCAGCGATGCAAACAGCCAGGCCGATTCCTGCCGCCCGCAGACGGCAGATGATCGATTTCTGCATTTCGACTCCCCCCCTATCGTATGATGATCGCGAAACCCACCGGCGCAACGACGATCCGCGAATTGGACACACCGATTTTGTAGCGGCGCGTGGCGATGCCATCGAGCGTCAGATTCCAGCCCGACACATTCGCCAGATCGACGGCGTTTGTGATCGTCAGCGGCAAAGCGGTGCCAGCGTCGGGCAGGTGCGCGACATCAAGCGAACAGCCGTCCGCATTGGAAAACGCGAAACCGTCGAGTGTGCCCGCCCCGGCGGCATCCACGCGCAGATGGCGCAGGGCGGGGAAGGTGCCGTCCGCCTTCAGCGTCGCCCCGGCGGCGACCGACACCGTGCCGACGTTCGCAAGCGGCGTCGCGGCCAGCGTCCGATGCGTACGCGCCAGTGGATAGCCCTGACCGGGCCGTAGCGTCGCGGCCGACGCGAACGCCGTACCGTCGCTCATCCATTTGTAGCTCGCCGAGCCGCTATCGCCCGAGTGGTCGTCAGCCGGCGTCGCGTCGTGCAGGGGATCCCAGTTGATCCCGTCCACGCTGCCATCGAGCCCGAAGTAGACGGGATGGCTCCTGGTTTCGGCATCCGTCCCCGACCCGCGCGAGTAGTCGTAGCGGACGATCGCGGGCGCGCCGTTCGTCAGCCGCATGACGATCCGGTGCCAGGTGTCGGCATTGTCGTGCGCGGGTCTGAGGAAACCTCCCGACTCGGTGCGTCGCCAAGAGATGGAATATGGTGCTTGTTTGCCGCTGGAGATGTCATCGAAAAGGCGACGCACGTCGTATTCCATACCTTCAGTGAACGGTGCTGTGGCATAGTTGAACGCCGCATACCAACCGGACACGCCGTAGGCGACGCCGCCGGGCGGCAACTTCGCCCAATAGTCGGCGGTGATCTGAACGGTCTGGTTCGTAGGATAGGGATCGGGGAAGGCGTACTCCAGACCGATGTTCTGTCGGCGCCCCTCTGCGTCGTAGAGCGCCAGGTCCTGCATGACGACGTTGTTTTGTGTATTGTCGTGCAGTTCCTTCACGTTGAAGCGGAACCACGAGTAGGGCCGCGCGGAATCGTTCCGCACGACAAGCGTGCCCGCATTGACCGTCAGGTCGCCCGAGAAGTCGAGTTCGCCGCCGATCGTCCACTGACCCGCGCCATCCTTGACGACGCTGACGCAGGCATTCGAGTCCACAATGTCGACAAGCAGATTTGTTGTGCCGGCCGCGCCGTCGAGCGTGAGCCGCCGGGCACCCGTGCCCAGTCCGGACACATTATGCAGATACAACGCCCCCGTACCCGCCGCGTCAAGGCGGCCCGCGCCTGCCAGGACGGTCGCGCGTCCCACGCCCTTCGCCGCTTCCGCGCCCAGATATTCGAGTTCGCCTTCCACGAGCTGGCCGTCCGTGTCCACGGAGCCGAGTCGGTGCGCCCAGTCGACGTTCTGCGCGGCATCGTAGACCGTGCGGTACGGCAACGTGAGCGTCGTCGCATAGCCAAGTGCGCACAGTTCCCCGGCATCAGCGAGCGAATCAAACTGGATGCGTCCTTCGTCCACGGTCAGAGCGCCCGTCCAAGTACGGGTCGCGCAGTCGGCCAGCCGCCACGTGCCCGTGCCCTTCTTCTGCAGATGAATCGTATAGGGATGGTCGTTCTTCGTCCAGCTAAGGATATCGTTCGCCAGCACACACGGCGTTGTGTTTGAGCCCATCACCACAAAGTGGCCGCTCATGTCCGCAGTCAAACCGCCATTGAGCCGCCAGAGCCCCGTGAACGTGACGCCGCCATGATGCCCCGCGTCGAAGAATGTGGGGCCGTCGGGATTGGACGTGGTGCCGATGAATTCGCGGTCGGTCATGTCGTCATCGTCGCCTATATACACGAAGCCACCGCCGCGCGAGTCACTCGCGAGATTGCCAAGCCCCACTGAAGACGCTTGTCCCTTCAGCCCGATCTTCTTGACCGACACCACGCCGCCA
>Ga0255347_1002984_pt1 | contig 22752 bp, 23 predicted proteins | sample wastewater_treat_2_FD_192479 | JGI IMG/M metagenome (GOLD analysis project Ga0255347, IMG submission 192479) | Wastewater microbial communities from Lulu Island WWTP, Vancouver, Canada - plant24 | ecosystem: Engineered > WWTP > Wastewater > Unclassified | place: Canada: Vancouver, British...
GGCGCTTGTGTTCAACAGCAAATACTCTGCGGTGTTTCATGGCAAGTTCCTTTCTCCCTCCAAAAGGGAAGCTGAATCCTGCCAACTACTCTAACATATTTTGTCCAATTCGGGGGGTGCAGTCCAACTCCTACTTAAAATATACAGGATTTCATAACTTTACATCAATATTTGATTGACATAAGAAACTGAATTTTTTATAATTTAAGTATGGACAGCCAATATCTTTCCAGCGTGAAGATCGCTTTTGATTTATTGGAGCAAAACCCGTTCATTTTTCCCTTGGGGAGATTATTCTGATGCCTGCTCTCGACGTGCGGCATGAAAGAATTGTTGTGGAAACTGACCGGTATAGAGTGGAGGGTGATATCACGTTGCCCCAGGAAGGATATCGTAGTCGGCTTTCCGACTACCTGAACCGCCGTGATCAGGAATTTCTTGTTCTTATTAATGTGGAACTGAATGCTTTGGACGGATCGGGAAGAGATTGGAGAACCCCGGTTCTCATGCTGGCCAGACAGCATATTCGTTTGGTTGCACCGTTGGTTCAGTCGAGCATGCCTTCAGAACCGGAAAATGGATCGTGATCCGTTCTTTTAACCGAAGCTTCTCGGACTGCAAAACTTCTTCCACATCTTGGGGATAAGCTTTCATGAAAAGTAATTAATTCAATACAAAAAATGAGATAAGGAGATCAAAATGAATTTAAAAGATTTGTTCGATTTGACAGGCAAAGTTTCCGTTGTGACGGGCGGCGGGAGAGGTATTGGGAAATTTATGGCAACAGGTTTGGCTGAAGCCGGTGCTCATGTGGTGATCGCTTCCCGTAAACTGGAGAATCTGGAAAAAGAGGTACAGGAGCTGGAAAAACTGGGCGTTAAGGCTCTGGCGGTCAAATGCGATCTGGCCAAAAAGGAAGATATTGATCTTTTAGTAAAGACGGTGATGGATCAATTCGGCACGATTGACATATTGGTCAACAATGCAGGGCTTACCTGGGGTGCGCCGACATTGGATTACCCGCTGGATAAATGGGAAAAAATATTTGACGTCAATGTCAGAGGTGTTTGGATCTTGTCACAGCAGGTTGCCCGTATCATGAAGGAAAAGGGTGGGGGCAAGATGATCAATGTCTCTTCAATTTATGGTTCGCGCGGCTCTAATGAAGAAGAGCATCCGGCCGTTGCCTACAATCCTTCCAAGTTTGCCGTAGAAGGTCTGACCAAGACGCTGGCTCTTAAATTAGCCCGTTATAAAATTTACGTCAATTGCATAGCACCGGGATTCTTCAAGACGGATATGATGGGTCATTTATTCAAGCCGGAGATGAAGCCGATTCTCGATCTGACTATTTCCGCCATTCCCCTTAAAATGTACGGCGAAGAAGATGACGTGAAGGGTTTGGCTGTTTTCCTGGCGTCGAAGGCATCCAACTACATTACGGGGGGTATTTTCCCTGTCGATGGCGGATTTTCGGCGCAGTAATGCAATATTTCATTATTGAAGAAATTACAGGAGAAATGATTATGAAGATTCCACAGTATGTCACCGTTTATGAAGTCAAGAGAGTCTGCAAGGAATTAGGTTTGAAAGACTGGATGAAAATTAAAAAACCGAATGTTTCTGAAAAAGAAGCAAGGGTCATTCTAAAAATTGTCAATGTTAAAAAAATGCCCATCGCTCTTGAAGATTTTCGTGTAGGACTGGAGGTGGAACTGGAACACGGGACAATGTTTGATGATGCGAATGTAACCAACAATCATCCCCTGCTTACCGGGATGATCGTTCTTGCGCATATGAAAGAAACCCTTGATTATTACCAGCGGCTTGATGTCGCCGAGATTGAAGGAGACCTGCTGAAGGCCGTTCTGGCAAAGGACCTTAATAAAATTCTGGTAAAATATAAAAAGCTCATCAAGGCTCAGGCGGCTCTGAACAAAGTTGTGTTGGTTCAGGCAAAGTAGAGATCCATCAGGTAATCTGTTGAAATGAAAAAGTATTTTAATTACTGTTTGGTTTTTACTGAGCGAATCCGCTTATGCGCCCACCTACCCCATCAACCATTCTGCTCCCGTAAATCCAAATGTTCTGGCGGATGTTGATACCGCTCACGATAGGGAGCAGACGGGGGGTGGCATGATATCGGCTATCTGATCACGGAGGATGATTGCGAATTCGGGTACGAATCAACCTTCTTTCCGAGAATTATCAAGATGAGATACCCTTATAATTCATCCTTTGTGTTAAAATGTCATATCACCTTTACAAGCTCATCACCTTATGTTATTGAAAGGTCCGTTTAATCTTCCAAGAAGGAGAAAAATATGTCCGGCCATTCCAAATGGAGTACCATTAAAAGAAAAAAAGGCGCACTTGACGCCAAACGTGGCAAAATATTCACCAAAATTATCAAAGAAATAACCCTTGCAGCGAGACTGGGCGGTGGTGACATTGAAGGTAATGCCCGATTGAGGCAGGCGGTCATGCTGGCAAAAGAAGAAAACATGCCCAAAGATAACATCGAAAGGGCTATCAAAAAAGGGACTGGTGGCGACCAGGGTGCAGCTGCTTTTGAAGAGATTATCTATGAGGGTTATGGTCCGGGAGGAGCTGCCGTACTTGTAGAAATTATGACCGACAATAAAAATAGAACAGTGGCTGAAATCCGGCATATTTTTTCGAAACATGGTGGCAATCTCGGTGAAAACGGTTGTGTTTCCTGGATGTTCGCGAAAAAGGGTAGTATTGTTATTGATAAAAAAGTTATCGGTGAAGATGCTCTGATGGAGTTGGCTCTGGAAGCCGGTGCGGAAGATGTGAAAAGTGAAGACACAGAATATGAAGTCATTACTGATCCCGCTTCCTTTGAAGTTGTCAAGAAACATTTGGAGGAAAAAGGGATCAAACATTTGGAAGCCAGAATCAGTATGATTCCGGCCAATACCGTCAAACTGGAAGCCAGCAAAGCGGAATCGATGTTGAAGATGATGGAAAAGCTCGAAGACAACGATGACGTTCAAAATGTTTATTCCAATTTTGATATTGATGAAGAGGTTATGAAAAAGCTGAGTTGATTTTTTATATGGCGTGTTAGATTTTTTGATGGGTGTCGGTTAGTATTATCTGGTTTACGGTATCAAACATTGAGAATCCTAGGAATCGATCCAGGCAGTCATATCACCGGCTATGGAGTGATAGATAAAAGGGGAAATTCTTTACGACACGTTGTTCATGGTGAAATCAAATCGAAAAAGGATTCATCTCTCTCCGGAATGTTGATTTCAATTTACCAACAGCTATCCGATTTAATCACGCAGACATCTCCCGACGCCGTAGCGCTCGAAAATATTTTTTACGGAAAAAATGTCCGCAGTCTGATCAAGCAGGCCCAGGTGAGGGGGGTAGCGATTTTTGCCGGAGCAGATCGTGACATCCATGTTTTCGAGTACTCTCCACTGGAAGTGAAAAAAGCGGTGGTGGGATACGGAAGAGCGGAAAAAAAGCAGGTGCAGGTTATGGTTAAGGCAATCTTGAATCTTCATAATCTTCCTCCGGTTGATGCGGCCGATGCACTGGCCACGGCGATATGTCATGCAAATTTTTTAAAGGGAAGGCCCATCTGATGATCGCTCTCATTCATGGTAGAATTGCTCATAAAGCTATTTCTCATGTCATCGTTGATGTTCAGGGTGTCGGCTATCGTGTCTTCATCCCTTTGACAACCTTTTATGAGCTGCCGGATGCGGGCCAAGAGATCACGCTGTACGTGCACACCAATGTCAAACAGGACGCCATCAACTTGTTCGGTTTTCACGCCAGCCAGGAGAGAGACCTCTTTCAACTGATGATTTCCGTCAGCGGCATCGGTCCTAAAATTGCTATGAATATTCTATCAGGCATTTCCGCGCGGGATTTGCTGGAAGCTATATCAGGAGGACACGTAGGCAAGCTGGTCAATATTCCCGGTGTAGGTAAAAAGATGGCCGAGCGTCTCATCCTGGAATTAAGAGAAAAAGTTCTTAAGAAAATGATGTTGGACAAGATACCAGAAGAGGATATGAAGAGCCGTGGCGCTGATCTCATCCGGGAAGACGTGCTTTCTGCTTTGGTCAATCTGGGTTATAAGAGTAACGCTGCGAAAGAAGCCGTGGATAAGGTGATAAGGTCCTCCGAGGAAGAATTGGGCATGGATACTCTTTTGAAGAAAGCATTAAAAATCCTTGCCGGTTAAAAATTCTGGAGCTGTAATATGGATAAGCTTCCCAAAAATTCATTAATCAGTCCGGCCGTTTCTGAAGAAGAAACTGAATTTGAAGTTACGCTTCGCCCGACAAAGCTGAAAGACTATATCGGCCAGGAAAAGGTTAAAAGTAATCTGGCTATTTTTATTGAAGCGGCGAGAAAGCGTAAAGAGGCGCTTGATCATGTTCTTCTATACGGCCCGCCGGGGTTAGGGAAAACGACCCTGGCTTATATCATTGCCAAAGAAATGAATGTTGACATCAAGGTCACATCCGGACCGGTGATTGAAAGGCCGGGTGATCTGGCGGCAATTTTAACGAATATGCAGGAGCAAGAGGTGCTTTTCATTGACGAAATTCACAGGCTTTCGCATGTTGTGGAGGAAATTTTATATCCGGCCATGGAAGATTTTCATATTGATATTTTAATCGGTCAGGGACCGTCAGCCCGATCCATGAAGCTGGATATTCCTAAATTCACTTTAGTGGGAGCGACGACACGTGCCGGGTCGTTGACCTCGCCTTTGCGTGACCGCTTCGGTATGCATTTTCGGCTGGAATTCTACGCGCCTCAGGACATTGCAGTTATTCTTAAGAGGTCGGCTTCCATTCTCAATGTCAAACTTACCGCTACCGGAGCCGAAGAACTGGCCGGACGCGCGCGCGGGACGCCGCGTATTGCCAACCGACTGCTCAAACGCGTTCGTGATTACGCCGAGGTCAAAGCCGATGGAACCATCGATGCGAAGATTGCTCGCGAGGCGCTGGATGCGTTTGAGGTCGACAAAAAAGGCTTCGACCAGATGGACAGGAAACTGTTGTTGGCGCTGATTGAAAAATTCAACGGCGGACCGGTTGGCGTGGAAAGCCTTGCGGCTGCGATTGGTGAAGAAAAGGTAACCATCGAAGATGTCTACGAACCTTATCTTATTCAGGAAGGATATCTGCAAAGAACAGCCCGCGGCAGAATTGCCTGCTCCAGGGCTTATGAACATTTTGGTTTGAAAGCTTCCGGACGACAGAGCGATTTTTTTTAGATTGAATGCTTTCGGTGATAATAACTGGCCACAGTAGTGATATCAGCAAAACATTCGAGTGTGTCTATTTTGCCACAGCAGAGCAAGTCTTGCGTGCAAGCATCCGGCAGCTCTCTTATTAACGCTAAGAATTACAATAACTTGTTTGTAACTAAAATATTTTGTAATCTGGTATAGATGTTGCTGACTATATTGAAAAAATTTTTCATTTAAAAACGTTATGAATTTTCAACGAACATTAAAAAAAGAATTAAATTGTTTCAGTGTAGGCCTGCACACCGGTCGCAAAATCAATATGAAAATAAAGCCGGCTCCTCCCGATACCGGTATCGTTTTTATTCGTAAGGATCTTCCCCATGTTTCTCCGATACCAGCCCGATATGACAATGTTTGTGATACTACCCTGGCAACAACCATCGGTTGCGATGGTGTAACGGTATCGACGGTAGAGCATCTTTTGTCGGCGTTCAGCGGGATGGGACTGGATAACGCCATTGTTGAACTGGATTCTTTTGAAGTTCCGGTGATGGATGGCAGCGCGCTTCCATTTGTTAATATGCTCAAGGAAGTCGGTACCCATGTTCAAAAGAAAAACAAGAATATACTTATTATTAAAAAGCCTGTTGCTGTCAGTGAAGGTGATGCCAGCGCCATGTTTCTTCCGGCAGATGAGTTTAAAATAACATATGAAATAGAATTCCAGCATCCGGTCATCGGTAAGCAATCTTACCACATGGCATTTTCGGACGAGATATATGAAAAGGAAATATGTGCTGCTCAGACATTCGGTTTTCTTAAAGACCTGGAATTTTTACAGGCTAAGGGTCTGGCCCTCGGTGGCTCTCTGAAAAATGCCATTGTTCTGGACGATCACAAAATCATCAATAAAGAAGGGCAGCGCATTCCTTATGTTTTTGTGAAGCATAAAATACTGGACGCCATTGGTGATTTGTTTCTGCTGGGAATGCCGATCATCGGTCATTTTGTAGCCTTCAAATCAGGTCACCGCTTGAATAATCTTTTATTGCGGGAACTGATGAGCAGACAGAACTGTTGGGAAATCGTCCAAAGCATCAACAAAAAAGAAAACCGTACTCTCCGTCGTTTCAAAATTCCGTCCTTCAGGACATTGGATGCCATTCGAGCGTAATCCAAAATCATCTTGATTTTTACTTGCAGGTTGCCTAATATGCCTTGTTCGATTGATCATCGGCCAAGAGCGTATCTTTTTTTAATTTATGAAGAAATTTAGAAACAAGTTTTATTTGATAACCTTCAGCATTCTGTTGGCAGTTTCTTTGTGCTTTCCGGCGAGTAATCACGCTTTAGAACCTAGGCTGATGGATATTTTGATAACGAATGATGTGGAAAATGTGCTTCTATATGCCCGGCTGATCAATGGTTTTAAACCAGATATGGAACTGGGTGTTTTGGCCGGGATATCTGCCGTGTTTACCATGTGGGTTAAAGTATACGAAACAAGGCCTTTATTGTGGGATAGAAAAATAACCGAATATGAAATTAAACGGACCATGAAGTACGATAATTTGAAAAAAACATTCAGTGTTTCAACAAATAAAAATGGGCAGGTTATTTTTTCCGACTTTGATAGCGCGCAAAAAGCCATGTCCGATTTCAACGGAATTGTCGTTGCTCCGATGAAGTCTCTGGCAAAAGGCAGAAATTATTACGTCATGATGAAAGTAAAAATGGATAAGGTTCGTTTACCATTGCACATGGAATATGTCTTTTTCTTTGTTACTTTCTGGGATTTTGAGACGTCATGGTATCGACAAAACTTTTCTTACTAACCAATATTTTGATCGATGAAAATTATGCTTAAGGTATGAAACAAAAGTATTCTAAAAAAAGCGTCGATACAACGGAAATAAAGAAACGTCGCCGTGAGCTTATTATCATTGTCATTGTCGGTATTCTGACGGTTGTATTTACCTTAATCGCAAGTACTTTTTTCAATAAGTATAATTTGCCGTTGTCCACCAATATTTTTGTTATCGGACTGACCACGGTTAATTTTATTCTGATTTTATTGTTGCTATTTCTGATCATCAGAAACGTTGTAAAACTTTTTTACGAGCATCGCCGGGGCATTATCGGTTCCAAGCTCAGAACAAAACTGGTGGTGACATTTGTCGGTCTATCGCTCATACCGACCGTTTTACTGTTTTTATTCGCCATCAATTTCCTCTCGTACAGCATCGATTTTTGGTTCAACATCAAAATTGGAGAGACGTTAAATCGATCTCTGGAAGTTGCCCAGGTTCATTATCAACAAATGCAGGAACAGGCTAAATTTAACGCCCGTCAAATTAGCTCCGAGATCACGAAGAACCGTCTTTACGAAAAAGAACGGGCGGAATATCTTCGAGTCTTTATCCATCAGCGTCAGAAAAATTTAAAGCATGGGATGATTGAAACCTATTTTGATTTTCATCAGGAAAAAAACATTTTTCCTGATCTTGAACATCCGGACCTTATACCGATCGATCTCTCGGCAAAAATGATTGAAGATATTTATTCAGGTAAGGAACAGTCAAACGTGCAACCCACGGAAAAAGGGGACATGGTGACCGGCATTGTTCCGATATTTTCTCCGGCTATACCATCGGAGGTGATTGGTCGGGTTTCGATGAGTTACCTGATTCCCAAAAGTTTTGTCGATAAACTAAACAGTATAGCAGACGCTTCACAACAGTATCGCCGAATCGAGCTTCTGAAAAATCCAATCAAGCTAAATTATATCGTGACACTGTCTATCGTAACGCTTGTGATTGTTTTTTTGGCGACCTGGTTTGGACTGACGCTGGCTAAAGGAATTACCGGACCGATTCAGGATCTTGTGATTGCCACCAATAGGATTACGAAGGGTGACTTGGACAGCCGGATTGACATTGAAGCGGATGATGAGATCGGGATCTTGGTGAAGTCATTCAATCAAATGACCAAGGACTTAAAGAAAAGCCAAAGTAGCCTGCAGGAAGCCAATATCCATTTGGAGCAGAGGCGCAAATATATGGAAACCATTTTACGGAATGTTTCTGCCGGGGTTATCTCTGTAGACAAAAATGGAATTATCACGACGATGAATTGTGCCGCTGAAAAAATGTTCGATATCCAAGCCGAAACGATTCTTTTTCACAATTACAGAGATCTCATGATTCCCGAACATATCTCTTTAGTGGATGAATTTTTACAGGAAATGAGGGAAAAAAATGAGGGAATATTGGAAAAGCAACTGGAAGTCATGTTGAAAGGGAAAGCTCTGACGGTTTTAGCTACAATGACAACCATTCAGGATGAAGAAGGTAACGATTCGGGTATTGTTGCTGTATTTGAAGATTTAACTCAGCTTCAGAAGGCAGAGCGTGCCGCTGCTTGGCGTGAAGTTGCCCGACGCATGGCGCATGAGATAAAAAATCCGCTGACGCCAGTTCAGCTTTCCGCGCAACGGCTGCAACGTAAATACGAAGACAAGTTGAGGGGTGAGGAAGCTTCCGTATTCAAAGAGTGTACGCAGACCATTATCGATCAGGTGGAAGTATTAAAAAATCTGGTGAATGAATTTTCCCGTTACGCAAGGATGCCGGTTACATCTTTGGCTTCCAATGATTTAAATGCAGTGGTTGCAGAAGCCGTTTCTCTTTTTCAGGATGCTCATAAAGATATAACGTTTGATTTAAGGATGGCGGAGAGGATGCCGAAATTTGATCTGGATGCGGAGCAAATCAACCGGGTGATGATTAATCTTCTGGATAACTCGGTATCGGCAATCAATAAAACAAATGGCAGAATCGACGTTACGGTCCATTACGATGAACCGGCTCACCGGGCGATCGTTTCCGTTGCCGACAACGGGGCGGGTGTCCCCTCCAGTTATAAAAGGAAAATTTTCGAGCCTTATTTTTCAACAAAAAAAACGGGAACCGGTTTAGGATTAGCCATCATCAGTTCCATTATTTCAGATCACCATGGCCAGGTCAGCATTACCGATAATGATCCCACCGGGACAATTGTGTCCTTTTATTTACCGGTTTAGTGAGCCCAACTGAAAACGGGTCCCGATTTATCGTGACGAATCCCGAATCGTGACGAATTATCGCAGGTGTGAAACAAAGGGGGGAGTGAGACTCGCCGGAGTCGTTGGATTTTCGAAGGTTGCGTTGCGGTTCGTACCCATGCTATATATAACTTGATAAATTAAATTTATTGAAAGAAGAACCATGCAAGAAACCATTCTAATCGTTGATGATGAAGCAAGTATCTGCCAGTCACTGAAAGCCATTTTGAGTGACGAAGGATATCAGATTCTGATAGCGGGTAGCGGTGAAGAAGCGATTAAAATCATTGACGAGGAAAAACCGCACCTTGTTCTGCTTGATATCTGGCTTCCGGGAATCGACGGTCTGGAAACCCTCAAAGCGATCAAAAAAATAAATCCGGAAATGTTGGTGATCATCATGTCCGGTCATGGTACCATTGAAACGGCTGTGAAGGCGACAAAACTCGGAGCCTTTGATTTTATTGAAAAGCCACTTTCTTTGGATAAAATTATTATTCTGGTTAACAACGCCTTGAGTCTGGTACGTTTGCAGGAAGAAAATGTATTACTCAAACAGAAAGTATCCCATCAGTACGAGCTCACCGGAAACAGCTCAGCCATAACCGAGCTTAAGGAAATGATCAGTATTATTGCACCAACGAATGCTTGGGTTCTGATCATGGGGGAAAATGGAACCGGAAAAGAGTTGGTGGCGCGTTCCATTCATCGCCTAAGTTTGAGATCTCACAAAAACATCGTGGAAGTCAACTGTGCGGCCATTCCGGAAGAGCTTATTGAAAGCGAATTATTTGGCCATGAAAAGGGGGCTTTTACAGGCGCGACAGAGAAAAAACGTGGGAAATTCGATCTGGCACACGAAGGAACTATATTTCTGGATGAGGTTGCAGACATGAGTCTGAAGGCGCAGGCAAAAATTTTGCGTATTCTCCAGGAAAAAAAATTTGAGCGGGTCGGCGGCAACAAATTGATCGATATGGATGTGCGGGTATTAGCCGCGACCAACAAAGATCTGGAAGAAGAAATGAAAGCCGGGCGGTTCCGCCAGGATCTTTATTACCGGTTACATGTTATTCCGCTGACGGTTCCGCCTCTGCGTGAAAGAAAAGAAGACATGAAACCCCTGGTAGAACGTTTTATCCTTGATTTTACCGCCAAAGAAGGTCTGGAACCCAAAACCTTAACGGATGACGCTCTCGATGTTTTGATGAAGCATGATTGGCCGGGGAATGTCCGGGAGTTGAAAAATATTATCGAGCGGTTAATCATATTGACATCTTCCAACGTCATTACAGCTAAAGATATTCCTCCTTTGAATGTGAAAGATATAAGATATATGTCTCTGGACAATTCAACAACATCTCTCGATTCATTCAAAGATGCAAAAATGGATTTTGAAAGACAATTTATTTTAAAGAAGCTTGAAGAAAACGAAGGGAATATTTCCAAAACAGCGGAAGCGATCGGTTTGGAACGCAGCAATCTGCATAAGAAATTAAAGAGTCTTAGAATAATGATTAATGGTGATTCGTAACCAGATACCGTTATTGATGGTTCATCTGTTTTGTCATATCTGAAATGGAAAATTTGTTGAAGGGTAGAAAGGCAACTCCGAATACGAGCAAAATGACCATGGACAGGAAATGATAAACCACCGCAAAAGAAAGAGCGTCCGCTTTAGATAAGCCAAACAAACTTAAAGCCAGCACACAGGCAAAATGCCAGTTGCCGATAAAACCGGGTGCCGTGGGAATAGCAATGCCCACGATCAGCACAATCATAACGACAAATGATGCCACGACCGGCAACATGAAACCGAAAGATAAAAGCAGCACATAAATGGCTAATACGTCCACAAGCCAGATGACGGCTGAAAGGAAAAACAAATACAAAAGAATATTCACATTCGTGACAATCTGAAGGCCGTCGATAAAATGATGAATCATTGCGTCGATCTTCGGGGCAAATTTTCCTGGAAGCTTATTTAAAATCACATTGATGAATTTGAGCGCAGTGTTTCGGTGAAGGATAAGAATCATGATAGCAGCGAACATGGTCACCGCGATTAGAAAAAAAAGAATGCTTGAGTGTATCATCCACGAAGGCAGGTCAATAAAAAAAAGGATGACAACCGCAATAATGAAGATGGTGAAACTGTCCAGTACTCTTTCTACGATGATCGTTCCCACTGCCGATGGCATTTTTATGGAACTTCTTTTGGAAATCAAATACGGTCTGGCCAGTTCGCCAAGACGGGCCGGAAGGGCTGCGATGACCATAAACCCAACCGAGGTCACAGAAAAAAGAGAAAGCTGATCGATCGTTCCCATCGGCTGCAAAATAACCCCCCAGCGATAGGATCGCAGATATTGTATCAGGGAGATAAGAAGCATGAAAAGCATGACATAGGGTAATTGAATTTTTTGTAGAACGTTTTGAACGTCCGTAAAATTAATTCCCCTGACGGACAGATAAACCAGCACGAGACTGATCAGGATGCCAAAGATAATTTTTTTGTTCATCTACCTACCGGGCCATTTTGTTTGCGCATACTTATCATTTGACAAGGTTATCGGCAATCTTGTCATGCAAGAGTTGAGAAGATAATTTGTTGCCGATTAAGCCGACGCGAATGGCAACGGTAGTGACGTTTTTTGATTTATACGTAAGATCGAATTTGACTTTTTCATTGTTTATGATTGTCTCAATTGTACCTCTGGCAATTTCTCTTTGAGGAACGACCTCAATGCCATGCATTCCGGCGATTGTTTTTTCGCAAGCTGTCCAGACGTCATTGAATGAACCCTGATAATCTGTTTTCAACTCTCCCTTGACATAGAAATATGTGCCTGCTGTTCCGGCTCCAGCCGCAGCGCTCCCGATCACCAAATTCCAACAACCTGAAATTAAAAAAGGAGTAAGCAAGGTTAAAACAAAAATCTGAAAGAATATTTTTCGCATGTTTAGCGCTCCGGAAGATTTTTCATTTTTTAAAGCACATGTTGTTTGTGATTGCAATGGCTAATATGATAAGAGTAGATTTCGCACCGGATGAGTCAGTTTTTGGCCTGACTGAGTTTTTCAAATTCGGTTAAAAGCTCTTCTTGCTTTCTACTTAAATTGGTGGGGATTTGTACGTACACTTCAACAATTTGATCACCCTGTCCGAAACCGCGGATGTGAGGTATGCCTTTGCCTTTCAGCCTGAACGTTTTTCCGTTCTGTGTGCCGCGAGGAATCCTTAAATTTTCTTTTCCCTTGAGAGTTGGCACTTCAACGGTTCCGCCCAGCGCCGCCTGAACGAAAGATATGGGGATACGACAAAAGATGTCGTCTCTCGATCGGGTAAAAAAATCGTGATCTTCAACATGAATAAACACATAAAGATCACCATCCGGTCCTCCCTTACTTCCTGCTTCTCCCTCGCCTCTCAGGCGTAGGCGCGAACCGGTTTCTACACCGGCCGGAATTTTAAGTTGTACTTTTTTGGTGATTTGTTCTTTACCCGTTCCATTGCAGTGATCACAGGGTTTGGATATAAATTTGCCGTAGCCATTACAGTGAGGACATGTGGAACTGATGGTAAAAAAACCGCTGGATTGGATAACCTGACCCCTTCCTTTACAGGTACGGCAGGTTTCCGGAGAAGAGCCGGGGGCGGCACCAGATCCGTTGCATTTCTTACAGGTGGTTAATTTTTCCAGATCAATGGTTGAGGTTGAACCGAAAGCCGCATCGAGCAGTGTAATTTTTAAATCATATCGCAAATCGGCGCCTGCCGTTGCCGAGGAACGTGAACGGCCCCGTGCGTTACCATAACCGAAAACATCATCGAAGATATTGCTGAAATGCGAGAAAATATCGTCAAATCCGCTAAACCCTCTAAAACCCGTATTGTTCAATCCCTCATGGCCGTAATGATCGTAGATTTCTCTTTTTTCTCTATCGCTCAACACCTCGTAAGCCTCCGCGGCTTCTTTAAATCTTTCTTCTGCTTTTTGATCACCCGGGTTTCTGTCGGGATGGCATTGCATGGCTATCGCGCGATAACTTTTTTTTATTTCTTCGTCCGAAGCATTCCTGGACACATTCAAAATATCGTAATAATCTTTCTTTGCTGTCATACGTTTTTCAGCTTAACCTCGTGGATGATGGTTTTTTCGAGACGGAATCAATTTTTTTCTGATTCGCACATTTTTGTCGCCCGGAGTCGCATCAGGATGGCGAAGCTGGGCTGTTGAGCGGTGGTGTTTTTCTTAAACCTCTATGGAAACATTTTCATGTCATTTATCATTTTATGTTCATTGATTTTACTCATATGGTATTCAAACCGCTCTTGATACCGGAACAATCGAATTCGTTGATAATGTAACAATCAAATCACTTTCGTCAATATCTTATCAAAATCTATTCTACGAGCCGCTTCCATGCTTCCTCGTATTTATTTCTTGTGTTTTCAATAATTTCCGGTGGCAATACTGGCGCGGGCGGCTTTTGATTCCAGTGAACGGAAAGCAGATAATCCCGAAGAAACTGCTTATCAAAACTATTTTGTGCCCGGCCTTCCCGGTAATCAACCGCCGGCCAGAAACGCGAAGAATCCGGGGTCAGAAGTTCGTCTATCAGAATTAATTCTTCACCTAACAGACCGAATTCCATTTTTGTGTCAGCGATAATAATTCCCGCTTTAAAAGCCATATCCGCAGCTTTTTTATAAATAGCCAGGGAGACTTTCATGATTCTGTCAGTCAATTCTTGCCCGATGAGATCCTCCATTTTTCTTTTGTTTATAGGGGCGTCATGTTCACCTTCCGGCGCTTTGGTGCTGGGTGTAAAAATAGGTTCTGGCAGCTTGGAAGATTCGTTCATCCCGTCCGGCAATTTGATCCCGGAGACTGTTTTACTATTCTGATAGTCTTTCCAGGCGGATCCACTGAGATAGCCGCGGACAACACACTCCACCAAAAGGGGAGTTGCTTTTTTCACCAGCATGCTTCTGCCTTCCAAGTCCTTGCTGTGCGGGGAACATTCTTCCGGATATTCCGCAGGATGAATGGAAACCATATGATTCTCGATGATATCCTTCATCTTCTCAAACCAAAACGCCGACATTTGATTGAGGATGACACCCTTGCCGGGAATCGGATTGGACATGATGACATCAAAAGCGGAAATGCGGTCAGTCGTCACAATCAGGAGATAATTTTCTACGGTATAAATATCACGGACCTTCCCACGGCTGATGAGATTCAACCCTTTGAAATCCGTTTTCTGCGTGCCTTTATTCATATCAATTGACTTCTTTTAGCGGAAAAAAGGATTATGTTTTTTTTCATACCCTATCGTTGATGTCGGCATGCTTCCGTAATTGTGTCCAGGCATTACTTTAGTATCGTCCGGTAGAATAAAAAGTTTTTCTCTTACGGCTTTGGACAATTCCTGCCAGGAGCCTCCCGGCAAATCTGTTCTGCCCACTGCTTCCACAAAAAGAGTATCGCCCGTAAAAATATACCCTGGCGTGTAAAGGCAGATTCCTCCGGGAGAGTGTCCAGGGGTGTGGATCACTTTCAGATCGATATTGCCAACGGAGATGGTATTGCCGTCCTTAACCAGAATATCGGCAGCGGGCGAAGCCTTGGCTCCAAACATTTTTAAGATCATAGCCGGTGTGTGAGTCAGCATTATGGCATCGTCCTGGTGAATAATAATCTTGGCGCCCGTCGCTCTTTGCATTTCCGTGTTGCCACTGATATGATCCACATGGCCGTGGGTGTTGACAATGTAATTGATCTGTAACTTATTTTTTTTAGCCTCGGCGATAATGCCGTTGATATTATCCGCCGGGTCGATCACCAGAGCGTCACCCGTGATAGGATCACCCACGATATAGGCAAATACGGCCATTGAGCTTACTTGCATTTGCTTAACAAACATGATTTTTCTCCCTGACAAAAGTCGCTGGCTCATAACATTATTTAGAATCAAACGTCAACTGATATTTGATATATAACATTTTAATATTACTAATATTTAAGGATTGCCGCGAACAACCCGTCCATGTGATGTTTGTGCGGATATGAGTGGAAAAAACCGTGTCGGTCAATGAATGGAGCATTGATCGAAGGAGGCGGAGAGGATATGGAAAAATGAGCATTATGCTTTAGAAAATCGGTAATGATGTTTTCGTTTTCCTCCGGTAACAGAGAGCATGTGCAGTATATTAAAAAGCCGCCTTTTTTCACGGCTGCGGATGAATGCTTCAGAATGATTTTCTGAGCGGTAGCGAACTGATGCACATCCTTTTCGGTAGTTCGCCATTTGATTTCCGGATTGCGCCGCAATGTCCCCGTGCCGGAGCAGGGCGCATCGACCAGAACCCAGTCAAATCTTTCTTTAAAAGACGCCGGCAGAGCAGTGCATAAGTCGGCTGTCTGTACTTCAATGTTATAGATTCCCAATCGTATCGCTTCCTGTTTCAGTTCGGCAATTCGTTCCGGGTTACGATCGACGGCGACAATTCTTCCTTCATTTTTTATCATTGCAGCAAGATGTGTTGTTTTGCCTCCGGTGCCTGCACATGCATCTAGCAGGGATAGCTCCTCTCTCTGGTCAATCAGATAAGCAATAAGCTGTGCCGCTTCATCCTGAATACGTAAAAAACCGGCCTTGAAAAAATCGGTTTTCTGGATTGGACTTGCAGATGTGTTCAGAGTGATGCCGTCGGGAGAATATTTTGTTAATTGAGCATCGAAACCGTCGGATGTGAGTTTTTGTCTTAAGCTCTCTCGTGAAATTTTCAACGTGTTCACACGTAGGGTTAACGGCGGCAGATCATTATTCGCTGAACATAAGTCCTTTGTCTCTTGGGCGCCATATATTTTTAACCATTTTTTAACAAGCCAGAGCGGATGCGAATGGAATGCCGCGATGTATTCAGCTGTATGATTCTCCTCTGACGGGAATGGCAGATTTTGACCGCGTCGCAGATAGTTTCTTAAAATGGCATTAACCAGCGAGGTTTGCTTCGGGTGGATGATTTTAGCAATCTTGACCGCTTCATCCACGACGGCATAGGCCGGTAGCCGGTCACTGTATTTGAGCTGATACAGACTGAGACGCAGAATATTTTTAACGCCTTCATCGATCTGGCTCAATGTGCCGCGATATAGTTTTCCCAAAATCCAGTCGAGGTGTCCGCGAAAGCGCAGCACTCCGTAAACCAAATGTGTAAGAAGGCGACCGTCAGGTGTTCCTGATAATGAATGCCTGTCCAGACAGTTACTGATCAACTCACTGGCAAAATCTTGGCTTTTTTGTACCTGAATTAAAATGTCAACGGCAAGGTGACGGATGGTTTTAGGCATAACTGGATACTTCAATCAAATGAACTGCCCGGTTTCAAACGGTAGCCGCGTAAGAAATCGGGAACCAGCATTCTTTTTTTTCCGGCCAGTTGGACATCTTTTAAAATAACATAACCGTCCGCTGCTGCTACCGGCATCCCTTCTGTATTGACGGGGGCAATTGTTCCGGGCGCATCGCTTACCGCTCCGGGTTTGGCGGCAGCATGGAAAATTTTCAGCGATAATCCGTCCAATAGGGCGCTGGCGGCAGGCGCTGGACTCAGGCCGCGGATGAGATTGACTATGTCGATGGCTTTATTGTTCCAGTTGATTATTCCCGTTTCTTTTTTGAGAAGTGGCGCAAATGTCACGGCGGAAGCATCCTGTTTGATTCCCTGTGCCGTTCCCTGGGTCATCTCTTCGATGGATTGGATCAGCATCGATGCACCCAGTTTCGCAAGACGATCATGCAGTTCTCCATAAGTTTCTTCTTCACCTAGTGGCGTTTCTACCTGAAGAAGCACATCGCCGGAATCCATGCCTTCATCCATGATCATGATGCTGACACCGGTTTTTGTTTCACCTCGAATAATCTGCCAGTGAAGCGGCGCCGCGCCACGGTATTTTGGCAGTAGTGATGGGTGGATATTCAGGCATTTAAACGGAGGATAATCGATAATCGTCTTTGGCAGAATCTGGCCGAACGAAACCAGAACAACCATTTCCGGATCAAGTTTTTTAAAAACATTCAAAAAAGATTCACTTCCAGTTTTTTCCGGTTGAAAAACCGGTAAGCCGAAACTTTGGGCCATAACTTTAACCGGCGGGGGAACCTCTTTTAAACCTCTGCCTTTGGGCCGGTCAGGTTGGGTAACGACGCCAATGATCGGGTATTCCTGTTCATGTAACAGACGCAATGCGGGCAATGAGAAATCGGGTGTGCCCATAAAAAGAATCCGGGGTTTGGCCATCTATAAAAAATATCCTCTATTATTTTGATGGAAAAACATATATGGAAATACCTTAAATGTGTCAAGGACTACATGACCTCTGTGATGCCAAGTTGCGACATGTTGCGACGAGAAATTCTAAGAATTTCTCCCTAGGGCTAAAAAGGCATATAAAAAAAGCCAGGTGATTCCGATTCTTAGACAAACGAAAAAAACTCTGTCGAAAGTGCCGAGGGATCTCCAACTGTTTCTTGCGGCCACATTCGTCTTTGGATTCTCCCAGAGTATTGTTAATACGACGTTTAATAATTTTCTCAACGAAACTTTCTTCATCAGTAATCTTCAACGCGGGGTTTTAGAATTGCCTCGCGAGTTACCAGGCCTTCTAACGGTAGTTGTTTCCGCAATCCTGTTCTTTTTGTGTTCCCGGAGGCAGGCTGCTTTGGCCAATGTTCTGTGCGCGGTAGGCATTCTGTTTATTGGATTTTATTCGCCAACCTTTTCCGTGATGTTGATCTGGCTTTTTATTTTCAGCATCGGGCAGCATTTATTTCTTCCTTTGAATCAAAGCATCGGCATGGAACTGGCCGTTGGGGGGCAAACAGGGAGGCGATTGGGACAACTCAACGCGGTGGCGAATGTTGCCTCCATTATAGGCAGTTTAATTATTTTCATCGGATTTCAATATCTCCATTTCAACTTTCAAATATCATACGCTACCGCGTTCGTCGGATTCCTTGCCGTTGCGGTTTTAATATTTATGATGCAAAAAGACAGGCCTGTGCCGGTAAAAATGAAATTTCGGCTTCGTCGCGAATATACGCTTTATTATTGGCTGACGGTTTTATATGGAACACGCAAACAGCTGTTTCTAACATTTGCCCCCTGGGTGCTGGTAACTGTCTTCAATCAGAAGACGCAGGTCCTGGCGACACTTTTGACGATCGGTGGCGCTATCGGTATCTTATTCATACCCGTTCTGGGTAAAGCGATTGACAGATTCGGGGAAAGGAGCATTATCGCGACTGAAGCGATTGTCCTGATTTTTATTTGCATCGGGTATGGTTTTTCCAGAAATATTTTTTCGGAAACGACTGCCCTATATATGGTTTTTTTCTGTTACATTATCGATCAGATGCTGGTCGCTGTATCCATGGCACGTGCAACTTATTTGCAGAAGATCGCTTTAGTGCCGGAAGATGTTTCTCAGACGTTGACGATGGGTGTGAGCATCGATCATATCTTTTCCATCAGCATTGCACTTATGGGAGGTTTTGTCTGGAGTAAATGGGGTTATCAATATATCTTTCTGGCTGGGGCCGTAATTGCCCTCATTAATTTCATTTCCGCCCTACAAATCAAAACAAAACGCGGATAGGCGAATCGTATGGAGTAAACGAAAAAGCCATCGCAATGATGAATAGCCTTCCGGAAGAGAAGTGTGTATCCCAAACGGGTAAAAAACATCGCTAAACCGCCTGATTAATCGCTCACGAACACGAAAAATCTGATGAAAGCTTATCGGCGATCACCAGAATTTCTTTCATTGACACAAAAAGCATACTTTACGTATACTTCTTTTCATAAAATCAGCAAATAAGGAGAACCTGCCATGACCATTAATATTAAAACCGAAGAGCATATCATGCTTATTGAAATTGACCGTCCTCAAAAATTCAATGCCATGACACGTGAAATGTATACACAGATGGCACGCGCGTACTACAAGCTGGACCGTGATGACGATATGAGGGTGGGCGTTGTATATGCCAATGGCCCGCATTTTACTTCCGGATTGGAACTGACCGATTGGACGGATGTTTTTACCAACGGTATCGGCTTTCCCCTGGGTGGAGAAAATGAAATTGATCCTTTTTATATGATGAATGAAGAGCGTTGTCGTAAACCGATTATTTTTGCGGTACAGGGATATTGCTTTACCTGGGGTGTGGAAACGATGCTCAACGCGGATATTCGCGTAGCGGCATCCGATACCCGTTTTGCCATGTTGGAGGTGCGGCGGGGGTTTTTTCCGTGCGGAGGCGCAACTTTTAGATTGGTCAGAGATATCGGCTGGTCCAATGCCATGCGGTTCCTTCTGACCGGAGACCAGTGGAGTGCCGAAGAGGCATATCGCATGGGGCTGGTTCAGTATATCACAGAGTCTGGAAAACAACTGGAAAAAGCGATGGAGCTGGCACGAAAAGTGGCCAGCGTCGCTCCCCTAGGCGTTCGTAATATCTTACACAATGCCCGTCTGGCGGAAACAGAAGGAGAGGGTGCAGCTAAAAAAATCATCTATAATGATGTGTCCAAAGTTATGCAAAGCGAAGACATGAAGGAAGGAGTTAAATCGTTTATTGAACGCCGCGCAGCGGTTTTTCAGGGAAAATGACCATTTTATCCCATTGTTAAAAAACAGGTTTTAGGTTATGAAAGCCTCGTCCGTATTTTTTGAGGCGTCGGTGTTCATGTCCCAGAATATATGGTTTTTATACTAAAAAAGGAGATTGCTTTTATGCCTTACAAGATAGAGAAGGAGCCAAAGGATAGGGGAGTGGTCATTGTTTTTTCCGGGGTTGTGAAAGGAGAAGAAATGAATGAGCTGCATAAAAGCATCAGAACGGATAAAAAGTTGTCTACACTACGGTACCAGATATGGGATTTTTCCCGGATCAATGATATAAAGGTCTCATTTGATGAACTTCGCAACTATGCTATGCATGATTCGATGGGTGCTCTTAAAAATCCCAATAAAAGAATAGCCATTATTATCCGTAAAAAAGCTCCCAGTGGTTTGGACACTTTGTTTCATGCTTATGAGAAAGCGTGGGGCGGCTACGAATCGGCAACATTCACCGATATAGAAGTTGCACGAAAATGGGCGCAGAGCGATTGAAATGGATGCAGCTTTCTTTAATTCAGACCTTTTCAAATTTATTCTTCTTCCGATTCTCATTTTTTCAACACGTATTTGTGATGTCACACTCGATACCTTGCGTATCATTTATGTCTCCCGTGGCGTAAAGGTGTTGGCTGCTTCCATCGGTTTTATTGAGGTTTTAATCTGGCTGTTTGCCATTACACAGATCTTTAAAAACCTTGCCAATCCTTTCTGTTATGTTGCCTATGCCGGTGGTTTTGCTATGGGTAATTTTATCGGTATCATGATTGAAGAAAGAATGGCCATTGGCACCGTTTTTATCAGAATTATTACGCATCAGGATCCTACACAATTAATCGAACTTCTGAAGAAGGAAGGTTATGGTGTAACACTGGTTGACGCTCATGGTTCACAGGGCCCGGTGAAAATCATTCTTACCGTCGTTAAAAGAAAAGAAACGGAAAATGTTCTGGAAATAGTCCGTTCAAACAACCCGCAGGCCTTTTATAATATTGAAGACGTGCGCTCCGTCCGTAAAGAAGTGCTTCCCATCTCCCAAGGGATAAGAAAATAAATCCGTCATCAAATCTTTGCTTACGCTGACAACGCTTCATCGTGCCAAATGTTCATTGACATCTACGGTGATGTTGAATATATTAGTGTAAAATATTAAGCTTTTTCTTGTCTTACGCAGTAATGCTGTGGCGCAATAAGGTGAACATCATTTATGCGGTGAAAGGGATTATTCTGAAAATAATCACGAAGCCGGACAGGGCAGGTATCCGATGATGAGGATATGCTTTGATCCACCTATTTGAACTTATGAAAAATCGGCAAAATCCAGCAACCAAAGGAGCGATGAATGATAAGATTCAACAGTATTCTTTATGTTACGGGGGAAAACGACGATCAGCATTCCGCAATGGAGCGTGCCGTATCGCTTGCCGAAAATGATCAGGCGGATTTAACTGTGATTGATGTGATCCCTGTTGTCATGGGGGAGTATCCGGAAGACATGATTAATCACCGCAGGCAGTATCTGGAAACCCTGACGGATCCCTACAAAAAACGTCTGGAGATTAAAACGATCGTAGGCACAGGAACCGTTTTTATTGAGGTTATTCGAGAAGTGCTGCGCAACAGGCATGATCTGGTCATCAAACCGGCGGAAAATCCCGATTTTCTGAAAAGGGTTTTTGGCAGCACCGATATTCATTTACTGCGAAAATGCCCCTGCCCGGTATGGATCATGAAATTGCCGGAAAAACCGAAATACAGCTGCATTATGGCTGCTGTAGGCTTCAAGCCGATGGAAATTTCGGATACGGAAGAGACTCTCAACTTGGAAATTCTCGATATGGCGAGTTCTCTGGCGCTGTCCGATTTTGCGTCCGTGCATGTGGTGCACGCATGGGAAGCATTCGCCGCGCAATACATAAGGAGTCGAGGTGACAAAGCTCACGAGGCGATGGCGGTTTACGTTGAAAAAGAACGGTCGCTCCAGCAACGCGGGCTGGATACCCTGATGGAAAAACTTCGCCAGCGTATCGGTGAGGATGTGTATCAGGAGCTGTCACCCCATTTCCATCTTCCCCAGGGAAATCCGCAAAAAATGATTGCGGTTACAGCGGCCAATATACAGGCGGATATTGTTGTTATGGGAACCGTCGTACGGACAGGCGTTTCTGGACTGATTATCGGTAACACCGCGGAAGCGATTCTCGATCAACTGGACTGTTCTGTTGTCGTAATCAAGCCGGCCGGATTCGTGACTCCGGTAAAAGCTGAGGAGTAACGGCGTTTAAAAGAGCTTACCGGTTCAGTATCCCGTTACTCTTGAGGGTTGTTCAAAAAGAAGCAGAGTGATGGAATGTAAAAAAGAAACCAATCTGGATAAATGCAACTGCACATATGAGCCTTGCAGCAGAAAAGGGGTATGCTGTGACTGTCTAGCCTATCATTTAAAGAAAAGGGAACTACCGGCCTGCTGTTTTCCGAAAGATGCCGAGAGCACTTACAACCGATCCTTTGAGCATTTTGCGGAGTTGGTATCAAAACGTAAAATGTAGGATAATAGAAACAAGGGATATAATTAGGTTCTGTCGACATTCATTTTAACCAAAGATATATTGCTGCAACAAATACAAAAGACAAGTATGACGATGCCAACTTGTCATAACGCGTCGCTATTCGTCTGAAATGTTTGAGCTTTCCATACA
>Ga0255347_1002985_pt1 | contig 22748 bp, 18 predicted proteins | sample wastewater_treat_2_FD_192479 | JGI IMG/M metagenome (GOLD analysis project Ga0255347, IMG submission 192479) | Wastewater microbial communities from Lulu Island WWTP, Vancouver, Canada - plant24 | ecosystem: Engineered > WWTP > Wastewater > Unclassified | place: Canada: Vancouver, British...
TTCACTTAGGTACGTTAAGCGAAAGTTTAAGAGAATATCTGATTTCTTTTTTTCTGAAAAACTTTTCCAGTCTTCAGCAGAGAACGAACCTACTTCTTGTTCTATATCGCCAGTGAGGTACTGAGGTAAATTGCATTGCAAGCCTTCACGTTCGAAAGTCGCAATGAGGTTGGCAATAGGTTCAGCTTTTTGCGTATTGCAATTATACCAGCTATGAAACAACTGAATAAATATCCATTGTGTCCACTTGTAATATTCAGGTTCGCAAGTTCGCACTTCTCTCGACCAGTCGAAGCAAAAGCCAATTTTATCGAGCTGCTCGCGGTATCTTTTAATATTTTGTTCAGTAGTTACTTTAGGGTGTTGACCTGTTTGAATGGCATACTGCTCGGCAGGCAAGCCAAAAGCATCATATCCCATCGGATGTAAAACATTAAAACCTTTCAGGCGCTTGTAGCGAGCAACAATGTCGGAGGCAATATATCCTAACGGATGACCAACATGCAGTCCGGCCCCCGAAGGGTAAGGGAACATGTCGAGCACATAATACTTCTCGCGAGAAGGATCGATCTCGGTTTTATAGCTGCGGCGTTTTCTCCATTCGTCTTGCCACTTCGATTCAATAGCACTGAAATTATACTCCATAATCTACATTAAAATAAGGAGCACGAAGGTAGCAAAAAGGAAGGGTCTGTAAAGAGGTAGGAGGCAAAGAATGGGTAAAAAATGGCTACTTAGATTATCAAATGATGAAATTTGGGGGTTCTGCCGACACATTTCGCTGTAAAATAGGTTTTTCGGGTCACTCTAATTACTTTTGCGCGGCATTCAGGGTATGACAGAAGAAAAAAGCTTAGTACGTAAATCACGTCGCTCATCGCGCTTATCGACGATCGTCAGCATAACATTGGTTTTGTTTTTGTTGGGTACATTAAGTGTTTTGTTGCTGCATGCCAATAAGTTATCAGATTATTTAAAAGAGAATATTGAGATCTCTCTGGTGATTCAGCCCGATGCTGATAGCCTGACAGTGAATGAATTATACCAACGAGTGAAGTCGGCAAATTATGTGAAAGAAGTGACGTTGGTAAGCAAAGAGCAAGCGGCAGAAGAATTAAAAAAGGAGCTAGGCGAGGACTTTGTGACATTTTTAGGGTATAATCCTTTGTATCCGAGTATCAACATGCGATTACGCAGCGATTTTGCCGATTCTCAAACAATCGAAAGTTTTATCAGCTCGGTAAAGTCGAACCCGGCAGTTAAAGAAGTGCAGTATCAAGCTTCGCTGGTAGAAAGCTTAAATCGAAATGTGAAAACGATTTCGTGGATACTGGTAGGATTTAGCATATTATTAACTTTAGTAGCGGTAGCGTTGATCAATAATACGATTCGAATTTCGTTATATGCTAAGCGACTGCTTATAAAAAGTATGTTATTGGTGGGTGCTACCAAAGGATTCATCCGTAAGCCATTCTTGTTGAATAGCGTGGTAAACGGAATTATTGGAGCGGTAGCGGCTATCGGATTATTAACAGCATTATTTTATTTCGGCGAGCAAAAAATTCCGGAGTTATCACTCATACGCGACATGCAATTGATGGGTATTGTTGCCGGATTATTAGTGTTCTTAGGAATATTCCTTTCATTGATTTGTACATTGTTTGCGGTGAATAAGTACCTTCGCTACAGAACAGAAGATCTATATTAAAAATGGCAAAGTCAGTAGTTGACAAAAAAGCGGCGGCGAAAGAAACGCCTACAACCGATAAAGCAGACTTCGCTTTCGGTAAAGAAAATTACCGCTTATTTATAGCGGCAATTGCAGTAATTATTGTTGGATATGCTTTAATGTCGGGAGGAAAAACAACCGATCCGAAAATATTCAACGAAGAGATTTTCAGTTTTCGCAGAATTACCTTGGCTCCAATAGTGGTGTTAGCGGGATATGTGTTGGGAGTATATGCCATCGTAAAAAAGGCTGACTAAGATCTTATGAAATTATTTGAAGCGATTATTCTTGCAATTGTAGAAGGGCTCACCGAATTTTTGCCGGTGTCGTCTACAGGGCATATGATTATTGCCTCATCATTAATGGGTATTGCAGAAGATCCATTTACGAAAGCATTTACGGTAGCCATTCAATTTGGTGCTATACTTTCGGTGGTGGTGTTATACTTCAAGCGATTTTTTCAGACCATGAAGTTCTATTATAAATTGCTTGCGGCTTTTATTCCTGCAGCTATTTTAGGAAAGTTACTCGACGATTATATTGATGCCTTATTAGGTAATGTGCTGGTTGTAGGGTTTACATTATTAGCCGGAGGAGTAATTCTGGTGTTCATTGATGTGTTGGTGAAAAATAATGAACGCGACGATAGTGTTGATGATATAACTTATCCCGATGCAGTAAAAATCGGATTGTTTCAATGTATTGCCATGATTCCGGGAGTATCGCGATCGGCAGCAACAATAATAGGAGGGATGGTGCAGAAATTCAGTCGTAAAACCGCTGCTGAATTTTCGTTTTTCTTAGCAGTGCCAACCATGTTTGCAGCTACCGTTTATAAACTTTATAAGTTCTATAAAACGATGGAAGTAGCAGGAACAGGATTTACAAAAGATCAATTGTTGTTATTAGGTGTAGGTAATATAGTGGCATTTTTAGTAGCCCTTTTAGCTATAAAATCATTTATCGCTTTCCTTACTAAATACGGGTTCAGAGTATTCGGTTACTACCGTATTGTTGTGGGAATTGCAATCATCATTCTGTTTATTGCAGGAGTCGATTTAAAAATCCTTTAAGAATGGTAACTCCTCCTCCAGTTGCTGATCCGGGTGAAGTAATTCCGGTGAATAAACCACTTACGTGGACATCCTTCGATGTGGTTAAAAAGCTGAAGGGAATTATCAAAGCAAAAAAAATCGGACATGCGGGAACGTTAGATCCTTTAGCTACCGGATTATTGGTGATTTGCACAGGAAAAAAGACGAAAACGATTCCCATGATTCAAGATGCGGAAAAGGAATATACCGGAACTTTTTTTCTGGGAGCTACAACGCCATCGTTCGATAAAGAAACGGAACACGACAAAGAATTTCCTATCGACCATATTACTAGAGAAATGGTTGATGAGGCTGTTTCAAAATTAACGGGTCCGATTATGCAAGTGCCTCCTATGCATTCGGCTGTTAAAAAAGATGGTAAAAGAGCCTATGAAATTGCCCGTAAAGGTGAAACTGTTGAATTGGCTGCCAAACCAGTAATAATTAAAGAATTTGAGATCACCGGATATCAACTTCCTGAAATTCACTTTAGAATAGTTTGCACAAAAGGAACCTATATTCGCTCTTTAGCGCGCGATTTAGGCGAACTCTTACATAATGGAGCGCACCTTACAGCACTTTGCAGAACCAGAATTGGCGAATATAAACTTTCGGAAGCCTTTGAAATAGAGGAGCTTAGAGAGAAATATAAAAAGGAAGTTCTTTAAAAAAGCAGCATTCTGCTTAACTATCTGATTATTAATAAGCTGCGATTTTGTAAAGTTTTTATTGATTGATTGTCAATGGCTTAAATGCGTCATTTTAGTATTTCGCCCCCCTCTTGATGTATCTTTGCAGTCCTCAAATAGTGAATTTCTTACAAATTGACTAAGAGGATAGCCGCTGAATCGTTCAGCAGTATGTACATTTATTAAAAAGCCCGTAAGCTGTATGAAATTATCTCAGTTTAAGTTCAACTTCAACGAGAAGTTACTTGCCACACACCCGACTCCTAACAGAGATGAGTCACGATTAATGGTGGTTCACCGCACAACCGGTAAAATTGAGCACAAAGTTTTTAAAGACGTTATCGATTATTTCGACGACGGCGATGTGTTAGTGTTGAACAACACGAAAGTATTCCCTGCAAGATTATATGGTAATAAAGAAAAGACCGGTGCTAAAATCGAGGTTTTCTTATTGCGTGAATTAAATGCAGAAAGTAAACTTTGGGATGTATTAGTTGATCCTGCGAGAAAAATCCGTATTGGTAATAAATTATACTTCGGCGACGACGATATGTTGGTTGCAGAGGTAATTGATAATACTACATCGCGAGGAAGAACATTACGTTTCTTATTCGATGGTACTTCGGAAGAATTCCGTGCAGTAATTGAGCAATTAGGTCAAACACCTCTTCCTAAATACATTAAACGTAAAGCTGAAACGGCCGACAAAGATCGTTACCAAACAGTTTATGCGCGTAATGAAGGAGCAGTTGCAGCACCTACGGCGGGATTGCATTTTAGTCGCGAATTATTAAAGCGTCTCGAGTTAAAAGGATGCAATTTGGCTGAGGTAACTCTTCATGTCGGCTTAGGAACTTTCCGTCCGGTAGAAGTGGAGGATCTTACAAAGCATAAAATGGATTCTGAGCAATTCTCGATCACGCAAGAAGCTGTTGATATTGTAAATAAAGCGAAAGCTGCGAAGAAAAATATCTGCGCTGTCGGAACTACTTCAATGCGTTGTATCGAAACTTCGGTTTCTACAATGGGTGAATTAAAGCCGAATGCAGGTTGGACGAACAAATTCATCTTCCCTCCTTACGATTTCAGTATTGCGAATATGATGATCACTAATTTCCATATGCCGGAATCAACATTATTAATGATGACGACAGCTTTCGGAGGATATGATTTAATTATGGAAGCGTATCGTGTAGCACAAAAAGAAAAATATCGTTTCTACAGCTATGGCGATGCCATGTTGATTTTAGATTAATGAGAAAAACAGCAATAATCGTAGCTGGTGGGCAGGGCATCCGAATGCAGGGTACCCTGCCCAAACAGTTTTTAGCCATTTGTGGTGAGCCTGTTCTTTTTCATACGTTGCGTAAGTTTAACCATGATAGCATTCGCATCATTTTGGTGATGAATGAAGCTTGGATTGACTACTGGAACGACCTCATTCGTGAATTTGAATTTGAAGTGCAGCATGAAGTGGTTGCCGGTGGAAGAAGCAGAGCAATGTCGGTGTTAAACGGCTTGAATTTAACCGACGATAATTCTTTAGTGGCAGTACACGACGCTGTTCGTCCTTTGGTAAGTGAAACGCTAATTCAAGAGCTATACAATCAAGCATTGCAACATAAAGCAGTGATTCCTGTTGTGCCAGTTAAGGATAGTCTCCGTATTATTGAAGGTAATACCAGCAAAGCCGTAGCGCGTGAAAACTTTAGAGCAGTGCAAACACCTCAAGTGTTTTTGACATCTCTGCTTAAAGAGTCGTTTAAAATGGAAGGATATGAAAATTATACTGACGAAGCATCGTTGGTAGAAGCCTCAGGTCATCCTATTCATTTAGTGAACGGAGAAGAATCGAATATCAAAATTACCGTGCCTGCCGATTTAGTTTTTGCGGAAGCCATGCTGATGAAACGGTAAGATTTTACCGATAAAAGCAATTTTTAGTGAATTTTTACGTCTTATCTTTAAGAGATGAGATGAAGGCCTTTGAGACGATAGAAATAAATATCTTCATGAATTTCTAATGTGGTTTCTTCGTGATAAAATGAGATCACGAATATTAACATAAGTTTGTGTAAATTGATTTACTCACGGTATGGTTTACCGTACTTGAAAAAGGTATCATTGTAAAATCATGAAATTAATCCGTTCAATAAAGTATTTGCAAAGATCACTCGCCCTAGCAGGTGTTGTGATGGCTTTATTGCTTTCAGGAAATTTTGCTTTTGCAGGGAATACAACATCATGGACTGACACATTAGCTTATCGTCAGTATTATTCTTTTAAACCTGATTTAATTCCCGGTATCGTTTCAAATGAAAGTGAAATCCGCGCCGGACTCCTTTACGATGTCGATCGTGATCGTATCGTTTGGGAAAAAGATATGGATTATTCATATCCTATTGCTTCGCTAACAAAAATGATGGTTGGCTTATTGGCGGTAGAAGATATTGAAGCAGGTAAAGTTTGTTGGGACGACAAAATTACTGTTACTCGTACTTTTCGTAAAAAGATTCGTCGACGTCGTTATACAACATATAGTGTTGAAGAGCATTATTCGCTCGAGGACTTACTTAAGATGGCGATGGTAGGTTCGCATAATGAAAGTACTGTATGGATCGCAAAGCATTGCGAAGGTTCATTAGAAGCCTTTGTAGAGCGAATGAATAAGAGAGCTTTCGAGTTAGGGATGATCAAAACGCAGTATAGTAATCCTTCGGGATTGCCTGCCATCATCGATGAGCTCGATAATAGCGCATCACCTCGTGATCTTTTAGTACTTGGATTAGAAATCATGAAGCATCCAAAGCTCGTTGATATCACTTCTATCCCTTATGCCACCGTTAGCAATGGAAAAGGCAAGCAGACATATAGAAATCACAATGGATTAGTGATTAACTATAATCAAGAGGTTGATGGAATAAAAACTGGATTTACACGTGCTGCAGGATTTTGCTTGGTATCTACTTGTACTCGCGGCGGACATCGGTTGATGTCGGTTGTGCTGGGTTGTAGAAGTCCTTGGGTGCGTAATGGTTTGGTTGCTTCAATGATCAATACTTACTTCGATGCGATTAAACTCGGACGTTTAGGTGAAGCTCCTGTCGACGGATTCGAATCGAGAGCATTCCTTGATAGCGTAGATAGAGGTCTTGCTATGATAACGCCATTAGTAGAACCGAAAGCTAAAGATTCATCTGACGAATCGTATGCGTATACGTATAAAACGGTAACGCAGAAAGTTCGCAAAACACATACTGTAAGACGAGGAGACAGTTTGGGAAAGATTGCTGATCGCTATGATGTGGCAATGGCTGATTTGAAAAAATGGAATCATCTAAAGAAAAGTACCATTACTCCTGGTCAGAAATTAGCGATCTATTCAACGGTAAAGCGACGCATTCCTGTTAAGTTAGTAATCGATCCAGAAGAAACACTTACCGACAATCTCCCAACTCCTGATGAAGCAGAAGAGCAAGAAACAATTATTAAAAGTGAACATGCCGTTCATGAAAAGCCGGAACCTGTAGTTGCGGAAAATCCTGCACCTCGTGAAGAAAGAATTGTTGAAGATACTGCAACTACTGAAAAAGAAGAACAACCCGTAGTCGTAAAACAAAGTAAAGTGACTACGAAAGTTAAAGTAGCACCAAATAAAAAATCATCTTTCATCTATCACGTAGTTCAACCCGGTGATACTTTGTGGAATATCGCACAACGCTACCAGGCGAATGTAGATCAAATTAAAAAAGTAAACCGTATCAGTAATTCACGCTCTTTAAAAAGCGGCACACGAATTAAGATTCCTGTTAAAGGTTAAAAAAACATCATTACCATGTATAAATACTTTTGTGCTGTTGTAGTCTTCGGATTACTTAGTCTTCAGTCGTTGGCGCAAGCCCCGAAATCGTCGGTTAAAATGCCGATGGATGAAACAACAAAGTTGATCACCTATTCAAAAGTAAATGAAGTAGCAGGGCAATCGAAAGATGTTTTGTATGATCGTGCATTAGAGTGGGCAACTGGTTATTATAAAAATCCTACAGATGTAATTCGTGAGAAAGATAAAGAAGGGGGAAAGATGGTGTGTAAGGCGCGATATAAAATTTCAAATCCTCCAGATAAAAAAGGAGTATCGACAGATGCAGGGTTAGTACAATATACATTAAATATTCAATTCAAAGAAGGACGTTACAAATACGAACTTACTGAGATAAATTGGAAACAGATTTCTTATTATCCTGCTGAGAAATGGTTAGATACATCAAGCGCATATTATAAACCTGAATTCGAATTTTATCTTCAACAAGTAGATCAGCAATCGAAAGAAATTTTAAAATCACTCGAGAAAGCTTGTGCTGTTGCGAAAGCAGCGAATGGGAAGGATAATTGGTAAAAAAAAGGAAGTTCAAAGTTCTTGGTTCTAAGTTCTTAGTTCGGCGAAGCCGATTGGGTCAGACTCGTTGCAAAGTGTCCGTTATTAATTGGTTTGATAAAGCCTAATTGAGCCAATGCAATTAAAGTTAATGCATATTTAACTAAGTATTTATTGTTTTAATTATCGACGTTCGTTGTGTAAAATCTTCGAATATCTAAAGTCTAAAACCTAGCTTCAGTAAATTAATTTACTTTTTGACGTTTCATTCAAAACAAGATTTTCAACATTTAAATTCTCAATTTGTACCAACCCCGGAGTCATGCCGGCTTTTATTTTGCCGAATTTTTTATCGATGCCTAAGAATTCTGCGCCGTTGAGTGTTGCCCATTTGATGAGCCGCTCGAAAGGGATTTCTTGATGCGCTGAAGCGATGGTTTTTAATTCGCTGAGAGCAGATAGTCTGTGATTGCTGGCGAGGCTATCGGTGCCTATGGTTACTTTTAATTTGTCGTTGTTGTAAATATCGAGATGAGGAAGTCGTCCCGTGATGTAGTTGTTGGCATTCGGACATAAACACCAATACAGGTTATTATGTAATGCTGTAGCAATATCAATTTGTGCTGCTGTAGTAAGCGTGTTATGTACCATCAACAATGGCTTGCAGTCTGATAGTAATGGTAATGTATTTAGCATCGGACAAGCATCGCTGATATTATCAAACAAGCGAATGTTTAATCCTAAGTCGAGAAAGAAATTTGAAAGTGGTCCCGATTTGTCTTTGCAAAACAAAAACTCATCATCGCTTTCTTGCATATGAATAGATACAGGCTTACTTTTATGAAATGCATTTTTATTTACTGCACTTATCAAAGCTCTCGACATCGAATAAGGTGCATGCGGAACAATAGAGGCACTTCCTTTTGTATTAAAAATAAAATCATCGCAGAGAGCAAATGCTTTTTCAAGAATACTATCAACCTTCGAAGGATCTTGTCCTACAACTTCCACAAACGTATGATAGTAAATCGATGATTGTTGTTTAACGGCTAGGCTAGTATCAAAATTTGAAATATCTCCTACGGCAACTATTCCTTCGTCGTGCATTTCTTTATCCGCAAGCATCATCGCTTGATGTATCTCCTCGCTCGAAGAATTAAATCGAGCAGCAAAAAGTCCTCTGATAAATCCTGCCATCCCGTCCGTTCGTTCCTTTACTTTCCCTTTAAGATGAGATAACTCAAGGTGGCAATGGCTATTTACAAATCCAGGTGTAATGATTCCCGAAATTTCGGTTACCTCGCTTGCAGCACTTTCTTCCCCCACATTTACAATTAAGCCCTGCGAATTTACTTCCACATAGCCATTACGCAGTGGAGGACCGTCGTTGGTAATAATCAAATCTGCTTTAAAAGTCCGTATCATGGTACTGCGAAGGTAATTAGACTTATTGAACTCATCAACCCAATAATCATTTTGTATCTTTGCAACATGTCGAAGCCGAATTTACGCCATCTGGATGCCGATCAAATAAAGTCCTTTTTCGTGGAAAAGGGCGACAAAGCATTTCGTGCCAAGCAGGTTCACGAGTGGATCTGGCAGAAATCGGCACGCTCATTCGATGAAATGACCAATCTTTCGAAAGATACTAGGTCATTATTGCAAGAGCATTTTACGCTAGATCCTGTGACTGTCGATAATTTACAGATCAGTCGCGATCGTACCATAAAGAGTGCTTTTAAGCTGCACGATGGACATTTGGTGGAGGGTGTGTTAATTCCTACCGACTCCCGCATGACAGCCTGTGTATCGTCGCAAGTGGGCTGTAGCTTAACCTGTAAGTTTTGTGCAACCGGGAAACTTGAGCGATTAAGAAACCTCAATTTCGACGAGATTTATGATCAAGTAGCCATCATTCGTAAACAAGCGCTCGAAAATTATAATATTCCTCTTTCCAATATTGTTTATATGGGAATGGGCGAACCTTTGTTGAATTATGCAAACGTAATTAAGAGTATTGATCGAATTACATCACCTGATGGATTGGGAATGTCGCCGCAGCGAATAACTGTTTCAACAGCTGGTATCGCCAAAATGATTAAAAAGTTAGGCGACGATCAAGTGAAATTTAATTTGGCATTATCATTACATGCAGCGAATGATGTAAAGCGTAGTCAGATTATGCCAATCAATGAAACTAATACTTTAGAGGTATTAGAGGAAGCATTGAATTATTTTTACGATAAGACCGGCACTCGTGTGACATTTGAGTATATCGTCTTTAAAAATTTCAACGATAATATTTCAGATGCGAAAGAACTTGGAGCATTCGCGCGACGAGTTCCGGCTAAAATAAATTTGATAGAATACAATGCTATTGGAGATGGTGTATTTACCAATACCAGTGAAGAAAAATTAAATGCTTTTGTGTCGACACTCGAGAACAACGGACATATTGTTAATGTTCGTCGCAGTAGAGGGAAAGATATTGATGCTGCCTGCGGACAATTAGCAAACAAAGGCGGAAAAGAAGAGAAGTAAATTAAGGTTGAATATTTTTCATGTAGGCAGTTACGTATTTGCCAATTACATCAAATTCAAGATTTACTTTATCGCCCGGCTTTAGTGCATGAAAAGTTGTATGCTCAAAAGTAAAAGGGATAATAGCAACAGAAAATTTTCCTTTCGACGATTCAACTACTGTTAAGCTAACGCCATTGATGCAAATTGAACCTTTGGGTACAGTATAATGAATGCTCTCAGGGTTATAAGCGATGCGGTAATGCCAACTTCCATTTTCGTCGGTGATTGAATCTACAGTTCCCGTTTCATCAACATGTCCTTGAACAATATGTCCGTCGAGACGCCCGCCAGCAATCATGCATCGTTCTAAGTTAACTTTATCTCCGGGATTTAATAATCCCAAGTTAGTACGTTTTAATGTTTCAGCAATGGCAGTTACCGAATAATCATTGTTTCGGATATCCGTTACCGTTAGGCAAACACCATTGTGTGCTAAGCTTTGATCGACTTTTAGTTCGTTAGTAAACGGACATTCAAATATAAAAGTGCGATTTTCACCTTGATCGCTAAATGACTTTAAAGTACCTAATGCTTCTACGATTCCTGTAAACATAATAATGGCTATTTGGGATAAATCCGATGCAAATATACGGCTCATTTTCGGCCCAAGAGGGCTAGATGTCGATTTTATGGGGCTGTTTATCTAAGAAAGAGGGATTATAATGATTTAGGCTGTATTTTTGTTCAACAATAGAACAACCCTATGAAATTACTGAATAAGATTACCCTTCTGGTAGTATTGTTGCCGGCATTAGCCTTCGCTCAGAAGAAGCAATTAACACTTGATGAAGCTGTGATGCAACAGCGTACTACATTAGCCCCTAAACGTCTTGCTCAACTGCAATGGGTAAAAGGAAGCAACGACTATTCATACGTTGATAAAAACGTACTGATGCGTGGAAATGTTGATGTAAAAGCTGCAACGCAAGTTTTCACATTAGATGAATTGAATTCAATGCTTAAAGCTGCTCATGGCGATACTGTTCCGAAATTATCAGGATTAGAATGGAAAAGCAATTCAACTTTAGCACTTACATTGGTAGGGAAAACATATCAAATTGATACCAAACTAAAGACGGCTATTGTTGTTGATAGTTCTACTATCCCTGCTGATGCAGCCATCACTGAAAGTGGATCTAACGCGACGGCGTATGTTTTGAATGATAATATTTACGTAGATGTTAAACATAAAGCTGTTCAAGTAACTAGCGATGGAAGCAGAGAACTAGTTTATGGAAAGAGTGTCCACCGTGAAGAATTCGGAATTGATAAAGGATTATTCTGGGCACCCAATGGAAATTTATTAGCGTTTTACAGAATGGATCAAAGTATGGTTACCGACTATCCTATTGTTGATTTTTCGGAAAAGCCTGCAAAAGATAGAGAGATAAAATATCCTTTCGCGGGAGGTAAAAGTCATGAAGTAACCGTTGGAGTATTTGATATTACAAATGGTAAAACAGTTTATTTAAAAACAGGAATGCCGAAGGATCATTACCTCACGAATATAGCTTGGAGTCCTGATGCAAAGTCGATTTATATTGCTGAATTAAATCGCGATCAAAATGAAATGAATTTAAATCAGTATAACGCTGCTACAGGTGATTTTGTAAAAACACTATTTACTGAAAAAGACGATAAATACACTGAGCCATTACATCCGATGGAATTTGTTCCAAACAATCCGAGTCAGTTTGTATGGCAGAGCCGACGCGATGGATGGAATCATTTATACCTCTACAAAATTGATGGAACCTTGGTGCGACAGTTGACACAAGGTGCGTGGGAAGTTATCGACGTTGCAGGATTTGATAAGAAATCAGCCAATATTTATTTTACATCTACTATCAATAGCGGGATCAACCGTGATTTTTGTGTGACTAGCATTGCTACCGGTAAAGTTAAGCGCTTAACAAGCGGCGATGGAGTACATACTTGTCTTTATAATCAAGATGCGAATTACTTCATCGATAATTATAGTTCGTTGAATGTGCCTAATGTAATGAAGTTAATTAGCCTCGATGGAAAAGAAAAGCAAACTGTTTTAACAGCTGAAAATCCATTAAAAGAGTATGCAATCGGAACAACAAAAATGTTTACGATTAAGTCAAAACTAGGAGAAGAATTATTCTGTAGAATGGTGTTGCCAGTAGATTTCGATTCAACGAAAAAATATCCGGTTATCGTTTATGTTTATGGTGGTCCTCATGTACAGTTAGTAACGAATACTTGGTTAGGAGGAGGTGATTTATGGTATCAATACATGTCAGAGAAAGGATATATTGTATTCACGCTCGACAATCATGGAAGCGGAAACAGAGGAAAAGTTTTTGAGCAAGCAACATTCCGACAATTAGGTACTGTTGAAATGCAAGATCAATTATCAGGAGTTGATTATTTGAAGTCGCAGCGTTATGTAGACGAGACTAGAATTGGAGTTCACGGATGGAGCTTCGGTGGATTTATGACAACTTCATTAATGACTAGAAATCCTGGTGTTTTTAAAGCAGCAGTAGCTGGTGGTCCAGTAATCGACTGGAGCTATTATGAAGTGATGTATACCGAGCGTTATATGGATACACCTGATCAAAATCCTGCAGGATATAAAGCAGCCAACTTGTTGAACTACGTTGATCAATTAAAAGGAAAATTGATGTTGATACATGGAACCTCAGATGATGTGGTTGTATGGCAACATAGTTTGATGTATTTAAAGAGAGCTGTCACTAAAAATGTAATGCTCGATTACTTTGTTTATCCCGGACATTTACATAATGTAAGAGGAAAAGATAGAGTACACTTAATGGGTAAAATATCTCAGTATTTCCTAGAAAATCTATAAAAAAATTAAAAATCAGTAAGCCTCATGATAAACCTCATGAGGCTTTTTTAATGCAGTTTTACGAGAGGGAAACGAAGATTTTATTTCAAAGTCTGATAAAAAGTTTAAGTGATTGTGACTAATGTTACTTTTAATACCTTTCTTTCACCTGACATTTGCATCAACAAATTACACAACATGAAGTATATAATCGTTGGTGCCGTTGCCGGAGGCGCAAGTACAGCCGCAAGACTTAGAAGACTTGATGAACATGCTGAAATAATTATTTTTGAGAAAGGAGCATATATTTCTTATGCAAATTGCGGATTGCCATATTATATTGGTAATGTAATAACAGATCGAAATAAATTATTTGTTCAGACTGCAGATGCTTTTAATCAACGATTCAATATTGATGTTCGAGTGCAAACAGAAGTAATGAGCGTCAATGCAGAAGAACATACGATAACTGCAAAGAACTTAGTTACAGGAGAAGAATATGTGGAGCGATACGATAAGCTTGTATTATCACCCGGTGCAGAGCCAATTCGTCCTCCGTTACCTGGAATAACCAACGAAGGAATTTTCACGCTTCGTAATGTAAAAGACACTGACTATATCAAAGCATATGTAGATAAAAAATCGGTTAAGAAAGCAGTTGTTATTGGCGCAGGATTTATTGGATTAGAGATGGCGGAAAACCTTCATGCTTTAGGTCTTGAGGTAAGTGTTATCGAAATGGGCAATCAAATTTTAGCGCCTGTTGATTTTCCTATCGCAGCAATAGTGCAACAGCATATTCGTTCAAAAGGAGTCTCTTTGTTTTTAAATAATGCTGTTACAGGGTTTGAAAAGTCAGGAGAAAAATTAGTAGTCAATTTAAAAACGGGAAATTCATTAGAAGCAGACGTAGTAATACTCTCTATTGGTGTGAAGCCTGATACAAAATTGGCGGTGAGTGCAGGAATAACAATCGGAGATGCTCGAGGAATTAAAGTAAATGAATATTTGCAAACATCGAATCCCGATATATATGCAGTAGGTGATGCTATTGAATTTGCAAATCCGATTACTGGTCAATCATTAGTAACCTATTTAGCAGGTCCTGCGAATAAGCAAGGAAGAATTTGTGCAAATAATATTGTTCTAGGGAATGTTCAGAAGTACAATGGTTCGATCAATACAGCAATAGTAAAAGTATTCGACATGACAGTTGCTGCTGCGGGCATGGCGGTGAAGCATTTGAAATTGTCAAACGTTAAGCATATTGTTTCAACTACACATAATGGAGCGCATGCAGGTTATTATCCCGGAGCAGGACAAATGACCATGCAAATCGCTTTTGATCCTGAATCGGGGCAACTTTACAGTGCGCAAATTGCAGGGTACGAAGGAGTAGACAAAAGAATAGATTTACTATCATCGATCATCAAAAGAAAAAGTACGATCTATGAATTGATAGAATTAGAACATGCATATGCGCCTCCTTTTTCATCGGCAAAAGATCCTGTGAATATGGCAGGATTTGTTGCGGAAAATATAATGCTGGAACGGCTTCGTGTGTTTTATTGGAATGAAATCGATAAGATAAAAGCAGACGATGTTTTTATTGATGTACGAAGAGACGATGAGTTTCAAAAAGGAAACATTAAAGGTGCAGTAAATATTCCGGTTGATGAAATTCGAAATCGTATGATTGAAATCCCGAAAGACAAAAATATTTTTATCTATTGTGAAGCGGGATTACGTGGATATTTAGCGCAACGAATTTTGTTGCAAAATGGATATGCTTCTGTGCAAAATTTATCAGGAGGATATAAGCTTTGGAAAGCCGCTACCGAAGAAGTAGCAAATGCTGAATCAACGCAAATGGCAAGTGCTTAAGAAGGGGTGTGGAAGTCAAAAAAAAATCAGTTCAGGAGAAGATGAAAAATCCTTGAATTTTCAAGGAAGTAACAAATTATGGACCAAAGTGAAATTAAAGCGACGATTAGTAATCGTTCTGCCCTAATAATCAATTGATTATTAGGGTTTATGGGTCGTGAGACTGCGTTGAGTTTTCAAGGTTTTTAAGTCGAAAAAAGCGATTGTTTGAACCATTAAGATGTTTCGCACTTTTCTTTATATTTGATAGTTCAAACAGACCCAAACAACCTAATCAATGTTGAAAAAGCTACTCCTTACAAGCTTAATTATTCTATGTGTTTCAAATCCATTCCGTGTTAGCGCACAAGACTGGGTAACGAAAATGAATGATCCCAATGTGAATTTTTATGAAGTGCAAAATTCCTTCAATAAATATTTCGCTAAGAAAGATCGATGGATAGAACGAGCAAAAAAACTCGTATTCAAAAAGAAAGGCGAATCACTTCAAGAAGAAGAATTTGAAGTGCCAGGATATTTCCAATACAAAAGATGGGAAACGTTTATGTCGCCGAGAGTAGGCCCTAACGGAGAACGTTTTGATCCTTCTACTCCTTATCGTGAGATGGAGCGATACAAACAAACTTATGGGACTTTTAATTCAGGTAACTGGCAATTACTCGGACCGGTTTCTGCTGTTCCTTCGGGAGGAAATGCAGGGCGATTAACATTCGTTCGCTTTGATCCTACTAACTCAAATATTATTTATGTGGGAGCACCAGCAGGTGGATTATGGAAATCGACAGACGGAGGTAATACATGGTCGTCGAATACCGATCAACTAGCGCAAGTAATAGGATGTACCGATATTGCAATCGATCCTACTAATACAAACATCATGTATTTAGCAACAGGCGACGGAGATGCAGGTGATACTTATTCAGTTGGGGTATTAAAATCGACTGATGGAGGAGCAACATGGAATACAACAGGATTATCATACTACATGGCAAACTATCGTCAGATAAGCAAGATTCTTATTGATCCAAATAATACGAATACAATTCTTGTTGCTACATCTGCTGGAGTATATCGCAGTACCGATGCTGCTGCAACTTTCACGCAAACATTAACTGGTTCATTCAAGGATATGGAATTTAAGCCAGGTGATGCGAATACTGTTTATGTATGTGGTACTGAATTTTACAAATCAACAAACAACGGACAAGGATTTACTAAGATAACATCAGGATTACCAGTAGCAGCTAACGTAAGTAGAATGGCAATTGCAGTTTCTCCTGCTGATCCTACTTATGTTTACATGATTGTAGGACTTCCTGCTCCTAACTATGGAACGGAAGGGTTTTATAAATCTACTAATAGCGGTACAAGCTTTACCAAGCCAAGTACACCTGCCTTAGGAACACAGCAATGGTATGATTTAGCAATTGCCGTTTCTCCAACTACTACCAATGAAATTATTCTTGGTGGACAAACAGATTTCTTGCGATCAACAAATGGAGGAACATCATGGACGCAAAACGGAGGAACAACTCACGTAGATTATCATGATATTGTTTTTACAAACTCATCAACTTATTTTATAGTTAGTGATGGAGGAGTGTTTAAGACAACAAACAGTGGAGCTTCGTGGAGTGATTTAAGTGACGGATTGCAAATTGCAGAAATGTATGGCTTGGGTCAATCTGCTACGAATGAAAATTTAATTATTCAAGGATGGCAAGATAACGGAACCAATAAATACACAGGTACTGGATGGACAAAAATTCTTGGAGGTGATGGAATGTTATGTTTCATTGATTGGAACAATGACCAAAACATGTGGGCAGAATATTACAATGGTTCATTTCAAAAATCAACGAATGGAGGAAATAGTTTTTCTACGGCAACAACTGGTATCACTGAAGCTGGAGCATGGGTAACTCCATGGATTCAAGATCCAATAAATGCAAGTTTATTGTATTCAGGATTTGTAAATGTTTGGAAGAGTACCAATGGAGGAAACTCATGGACTAAGATCAGTAACTTTGCAAATACAGCTACTGTAACAAATTTAGCAGTGTCGCCGGCAAACAATCAGGTGATATGGGCATGTAAGCCAGGTGGACTTTATAAGAGTGCTGATGGTGGTGCTACATGGACAACCATTACATCAATGCCTAGTGGAAATATTACTTATATCGCTTGTAGCAATACTGATCCTAATAAAGCATGGATTACTTATTCAGGATTTACAAATTCGAATAAAGTATTTCAAACGGATGATCAAGGAGTAACGTGGACAAATCTTTCAGCATCGATTCCAAATATTCCGGTGAATTGTATCACCTACGTTAACAACTCGAATGATGCACTTTACATTGGTACAGATGTAGGTGTATTCTTTAAAGACGCAACAATGAATGTTTGGCAACCTTTCTTTAATGGATTGCCAAATGTGATTGTTTCACAATTAGCAATATTCTATCCTACAGGAAAAATTCGCGCATCAACTTACGGCCGCGGATTATGGGAAAGTGATTTATATGTTCCTGGAACTTATGCGCCAACAGCTGCATTCGGATCGAGTCAGAATATTTCTTGTCAAGGTGCGGCAATGCACTTTAGTGATTACTCAGCAGGACAGCCGACATCATGGAGTTGGAGTTTCCCAGGCGGATCGCCATCAACCTCTACGCAACAAAATCCGATAGTATATTATAACACTCCGGGCGTATATGCGGTAACGTTAGTGTCGTCGAATGCAAATGGTACCGACTCGGTAACTTATGCAAACTATATCAACATCGCATCTAGTCCTCAGAATAATCCCGCAACTGTTGGCGATCAACGTTGTGGTCCTGGTGTCGTACATTTATTAGCAACGGGATCGGGTGCAGGTACATTACGTTGGTGGGATGCACAAGGAGGCGGAAACGTTGTAGCAACAGGAAGTAATTACTCGCCAACAATCAACGGAACAACTACTTATTATGTTGACGAAGATTTTCCTCCAGGAGCAGTTGACTATGTAGGTGAACCGGGAAATGGAATTGGTGCAGGTGCGTTCTTTACTGCTAATGATATTCGCGGATTATATTTCGATGTTACTAATCCTGTAATTTTAAATTCGGTAGATGTATTTGCAAATACATCAGGAGATCGTACCATAGAAATTTTAGACGCGCAAGGAAATACATATGCTGATACGACTGTGTTTATTCCCGCGAGTGGAGCGAATACAACCACAGTAACATTAAACTTTAAATTATATCCTGGGTCAAACTACTTCATTAAATGTAGAGGGTATGTTGATTTATATCGTAACTCAGCAGGTGCAATTTATCCTTATAACAGTACGTCCATTAACTTAACAGGAAGTAATGCAGGTTCTCCTGGTTATTATTACTTCTTCTACAATTGGCAATACACTGATATTACATGTAACACAGGTAGAACTCCGGTTGTAGCACTTGATACATGTTCAGTATCGATCGAAGAACAAGAATTGCAGAATTCAATGGAAGTATTCCCTAATCCTACGCACGGGCAATTCCATTTAAAATTCAATGCGAAGAAATCGAATAGCTATAATGTAAATATCACCAATGCATTAGGCGCAATTGTTTACCGCTCGGCTGTAGATGTAGTAGCAGGAAAAGTAGATAAGATGATTGATCTTAGTGAAATGTCGAAAGGTGTTTACATGATTAATGTTTCGGATGGAACGGCAATTGTTTCAAAACGAATAACGCTTAACTAGTCATAAATTAAAAAGCACAAAGCCTCGAGAATATCGGGGCTTTGTGCTTTGTGCTAAATATTTGTAAATTTGACCATGCCAAAGTTAGATCGCACGCAGTTCAAAATTCAAACATTCGAAGAAGCCGATAACAATAGAGAATATTGGCTTTCGAAAACACCGAATGAAAGGTTTGCTGCTGCGTGGTATTTGATATGTTGCGCATGGAATATCGATATAAATAATCCTCCGAAGTTAGATAGAACCGTTTTTAGTACTAGAAAGCATGGCGAATATCTTAAATGATGATTTTGTTGAATTCCTAGAGGCATTTAACAAATTTGACGTTGAGTATATTTTGGTTGGAGGATATGCGGTAATTTTTCATGGTTATAGTAGAACTACAGGAGATTTAGATGTTTGGGTGAATAAGACACCTGAAAATTTTCTGAAACTAAAGAAAGCTTTCTTTGAGTTTGGGATGAGTTTGTTTAATATGGATGAAAAACTCTTTCTGAATACTAATGTCAATGATGTTTTTACTTTTGGACGACCACCGGTTTGTATAGATGTATTGACGAGCGTAAAAGGATTAGAATTTAATGATGCTTACTCAAATTCTAAAGTTGTTGAATTCGATAACGTACTAGTTCGGATGATAGATTTTCGTGACTTAATGTCTGCAAAAAAAGCTGCAAACAGATTGAAAGATCAAGATGATATCGACCACTTAAAAAGAGGTCGAGAGTAGCATATAATCGTATATTGATTATTGAGGGTTTGACAATACCATTTTATAAGTATTCAAGCATCTTTCTCTAGCAATCTTATGATCTACTAACGGTGGTGGATAGCTGAAATCTTCAAATTCAGGAACCCATTTACGAATGTATTTAAAGTCGGGGTCGAATTTTTTAGTTTGCTCATAAGGATTAAAAATCCTGAAATAAGGTGCCGCATCGCATCCTGATCCTGCAGCCCATTGCCATCCTCCATTATTAGAAGCCAGTTCAAAATCGAGAAGTTTCTCTGCGAAGTAAGCTTCGCCCCATCTCCAATCGATCAGTAGATGTTTGGTAAGGAAGCTGGCAACAATCATGCGTACACGATTATGCATATAACCTGTGGCGTTTAATTCGCGCATGCCGGCATCAACGATTGGATAACCGGTTTTTCCTTCACACCAACGTTTGAATTCTTCTTCGTTATTTCTCCATTTAATATTATCGTAAACAGGTTTGAATGAACCTTTGATTACATGTGGAAAATGCCAAAGGATTGTCATGTAGAATTCTCTCCAGCATAATTCATTCAGCCAACTGAAGCTAATAGGATGAGCGTGTGATGCAAGTTTTCTTATCGATACTGTTCCGAAACGAAGATGTAATCCGAGTTTTGATGTACCGTCGACAGAAGGAATATCGCGCGTATCGGAGTAGTTCTTCAATAAAATATCGCTTACACTATTTTTTGGGAATGAGACATTACTATCGTTGGATCCCATTTCTTTTAAGCTGATAATATTTTCAGGCTTACCGTTCGATTTAAAAAAGTTGCTAAAGTATTTGTCTGTTGGGTATGATTTTAAATAAAACGAATTGAGCTTCGCCATCCACTTACGTGAATAAGGTGTGTAAACCGTGTAAGGCTTTCCGTCATCTTTTAGTACTTCATCTTTTTCAAAGATTACTTGATCTTTAAATGTTTTGAAGTTGATTTTTTTCGTTTTTAAAAATTGCTCAATAAAAGTATCGCGCACTTTCGCATAAGGCTCGTAATCGTGATTTGTAAAAACGGTTTCGATATTATATTCAGATAGTAATTCATTCCAACATTCATCGGGAGTACCATATTTGACAACTAGAGTGCTGCCTAAATTTTCAAGCGACTTTTTTAATTCGGATAATGTTTGGTGAATAAACGCAACTCTTTTATCTTTTTTATCTGAAAGTTTATCTAGAATGTTTTTGTCGAATATAAAAATGGGCAATACCGCTTGATTGCTTTTTAGCGCATGATAAAGTGCTGCATTGTCATCTAGTCGTAAATCGCGACGAAACCAATGAATGTTAACGGTTTTTTTATTTGCCATAAATATTTTTTAATGCAGATGTTAAGTCTTGGAATGAAAATACAAATCCTGATTCGGTAATTTTTTTAGAAGATACTTTTGTATCGTCGAGGACGATTGCACTTTTTTCTTTTAAGATTAGTTTTAAAATAAAAGCCGGGAAAAAAAACTGAATACTTCTTGGAGAAATGATTTTCTTTAGAGTACTTATAAATTCTGAGTGAGTTACAGGAGTAGGAGCAACAGCATTGTAAACTCCCTTATTGATATTATTCTCGATTGCATAAATAATCATGTTACAAAGGTCATCAAGGTGAATCCAGCTAACAACTTGTTTTCCGTTTCCTAACGTTGGTGCCATACCGAATTTCATTGGGAAAGATAATTCTGGAAGGGCTCCTCCATTCTTAGAAAGTACCACGCCTATTCTGAATGTGGTAACATCAATAGGGAAATTGTAATAGGCTTCTTCCCATTTCTTTGTTGTGTAGGAAAGGAATCCATCGCCTTCGGCATCATCTTCTGCGAATAATTTATCGGGATTATTTCCGTAATAGCCAATAGCGGAGGCAGCAATTACTTTTTTGATAGAATGATTTTTTGACGATAATGCATTTTTGAGCGTATCGGCAACTGCTACTCGGCTTTCGATGATTTTATTTTTGTATTCGTTCGTCCATGCTTTTGCTGCTATATTCTCGCCCGACAAGACGACTAATGAACTATACTCCATCCAACCATCTTCGCTAATACGCTTAGATGAAGGATTCCATTGAAAAGTTTTTACAGTTGATTTTCCTTGATTCCTGCTCAGCCAGGCTACAGAATAATTTTTCGCCAATAGCAATTCCGTTAACCGTTGTCCGATTAATCCGCTGCCGCCTGCAATTACTACCGATTTATCCATTGTAACAAAGCAACAAAGAAGCAATGAAAAAGTTTATTCAACTATATAGTTCGGATCGAATCCTGAGTCGCCTGGGTCGAAGTTAAGGATTGGAGCCGCTGTAGGTCGTTCGCCGAAGCGAACTTGAATGCTGAATTTCAAATAGAATGACGATGCTTGGTGGTAATCAACATCGTCTAATGATATATTGCTTCTTCCTGTTACTCCAGTTTCTCCTGTTAGCACAACAAATCGATCGGTATAGTAGCGAGCAATGAGGGAAAGCTTGCGATAATTATAGCGATAGGCGAGTGGTTGAACATCGTGAATGGTATCAGCTTTCAAATAATTATATCCCCCGAAATTATGCAACTTACCGCTCAAACTGAATTTTCTACTGAAAGTGTGTGTATACATCATATTAAAAGGAAAAGTAAGCTGCAGCTGATTTTCATTCGATAATTTCACTCCGATTCCTGCAACTGGAAGAGGTAGATCGCGGCCTTGAATAGGCAAATAAACTACGCCCAAGGTATGCCACCAACGATTGTTATGATAGAGGTGACGCCAAATCAGAGATCCGTTAAAACGCAAATAAGTAGGGTTGAAATAGAAAGATTCAGTTGGGAGGGCAATTCCTATTTGTCCGACATACAAATTTCGCAGTCCTTTTGCCATTAATCCCGTAACACTGGCTTTTCCAACGGTAAGCAATCGGTCGGGATCGAGGAAACTAATTTGCGACATTCTTGCAGATGCACCAACGTGACTCATAATAGCGAAGAAAGGTTTTCCTCCGTTAGCATCGAGCCAATCTTTCTTTTTCCAGATGGGGATGCGCATGGTGAAGTTAGCGCCGGTGAATCCGTTCGACAAGGAAGTGTCTTCAATTTGG
>Ga0255347_1002988_pt1 | contig 22739 bp, 40 predicted proteins | sample wastewater_treat_2_FD_192479 | JGI IMG/M metagenome (GOLD analysis project Ga0255347, IMG submission 192479) | Wastewater microbial communities from Lulu Island WWTP, Vancouver, Canada - plant24 | ecosystem: Engineered > WWTP > Wastewater > Unclassified | place: Canada: Vancouver, British...
GGAACAGATTTGCCTAATAAAACATATAATCTGTATGTGCACGGAACTGCATTTCATAGTGATACTATCACATTCGGAACGTCAACAAGCATAGTTAGTGGGTCTACAATCAATATCTATACACGATCATATTCGACATATAGTACAGCAGTGAAATGGTCTAATGGTGATACATGGGGAACACGTGGTGCTGAGATCGGTTATCACAATACTGGTGGAGACTCAACAAATCCCGGTACGATATGTATATTGCCATATCAAACTGATTCAAATCCATGGGAGGGTGAAGTAGGTTTATTCATTAAGAAAGACCACGTATACATCGATGGCGTTGAATTGTCTAAGACTGATGAAAATGTTAAACAAACAGCGACAACCACAAATGCCGATTATGAAGTATTATTCTCAGCAACAGCTGACAATACTACACGAACAGAAACAGCTAGAAAGAATTCAAATCTTAAATTCAATCCATCGACAGGAATGTTGAATGCTGGTCGTTTGACATTAACATCGTCAACTTGGGGAGGATTGATTATCAATAGAACCGCTTCAAGTAGTCACGCTGGTATTGTTTTCCAACAGAATGGAACAACATTGGGTGCTATTTCCATGGCTGAAGTAAATTCGCCTTTGGTTCGATGGGAAGATGGTGCCACTACCCCATACAAGGTATATGATGAAGGTCATGTTCAACCTATGTTGTGGAGATATGTGCCTTCGGGCGATCCTGGAAGTGCAACAGATGCCGGAGTATATCCAGCTTATACAATGGCATATATGCAGGGAACTGGAGCATTCGGCGGTAGCACAGGTAGACTCGGAAACTCTGGTACCACTTATTGGGCGCATTATCTGACATTCACTCACAATAGTTCAGTTAGGTATATATTGCGATTCCCATTCTGGGGACCTCCACAGTTCCAGCATACAAATAATGACACTGACCAAAAGTGGTGCAATTTTATTACCGATGAGCACATAGGTAATTATTCTAGATGCATGGGCTCTGGTACTGCCATTGATCCTATAACCGGTGCAATGACACATATGCATAGAGCAAACAAGTTAGCATTCCCTCCCGCAGCAAACATAACTGTTCAAATATCAAACGATAGTGGCAGTACTTGGTCAAATCTTAGTGTTACCGATACGCTAAAACGACAGATATTCTCTTTGCCAGGTAGAAGCTCAGGCGTTAAGATAGGACCAACGAGTGGAAATGCAACAACGGCTATGCAAACGCGTATAATATTTGAATGCGACGGAAGAGATGTCGTACTCAATAGATTCCTCTTTGGAATTGGTTCTGATTATCATACCATCGCAATCGATGTTTATGCCGGTTCAACAGTAAGTGGATTAACGAAAATTGCAACGGGAGATGCTTCGGGCACTTGGGCATATGAAGCTGTAGCGACGATAGATAACATGCCCAGCAAATATTACAGATTTTCAACATCGAATTACAAATTCTTTGCATTTGTATTTAGATATGTCACCGTCGATTCAAGTTATCTGACTAATAGAGGATCCGTTAATAGCATAGCTGGATATTCAGGAATTTTCTGGGGAAGCAACGGCGAGAGCAACCTCGCCAATTATGATCATATGTATTCTTGGGATGTCGATCAGAATGTTGATTTCCCTGCAGATGTGGGAGGAAATAGTTTAACGGCACCCACTGTGAATGTCTCAACAAGTTCATACAAAGCATCTGTAACTGCATCAGGTTTAACACAGAATCGAACTATTACTATCGGAGATGTATCAGGTAATGTTGGAATAGTCAAGGTGTTACATGATGATTCCAATTATGCAGCGGGTCAAACTGTTGCAATAACAACGGCTGAAACATTCAAATATTTCATTGTCACAATAAGGCCAAACAATACATTTGGTGAAAAGACAGAAATAATTCGTATAACCCAAGATACAAGTATATCAACAAAGTATATTTCGTTCACTGGTGACATAGGTCCAGCTCCATCACAACCAACGATCACTCTTGGTGGATATATTACTCACCAATACAACACAACGAGCAAAACCTATACTATTGGAGCAGGGCATGCTGCAAATTATATTCTATGCAACAACAACGTTTCATCAGTAAGTGCTGACAGCATTACTCTTGCCATAACGAAAATTGTTGGTCTTGCATAATACAAAAAAGAAAGGAGCGTGAGATAATAGATGCCATCTGCAATCGTTAATGATACAGAAATATTATATGACATCCGTCCCATAATAAACGAGTCGGGTGTGATGCTATTAATAAGAATCAATAACTTATTCAACATTTATCTTCAGAAGATGGAAGCATATCCGAATGAGGTATCCTTATATCATTCTGAAAATATGTCAACGATTACCAAAATGAATCATGATGAAATGAATCAATTCGTGAAGAAAATCGTTGAAGAGTTGTATGAATCAGAACCTCTCATTCAAGACTTCCTCGGTTCAGATTAATATAAATGATTATACATCCCCCGGCTTAGCCGGGGGACTGGTAATCATATGCTTTAACCGAGGGGTAACAATCTATATGAAAGGACTGATTGGCTTTATGGCTAAACACACCATACAAATTGATGTTGTTTCTATATATGGTCCAGGTAAACCAATCCCGGACGTAAAACAAGCATCGCCCGCCGAAAACGTAACAGCTGATGCTCATCTTGTTAGACAGCTCATATCCATTCCATTGTTGACTGTATATGAAGCAGGAACAAAGAATGTTATCAATGGACACAACTTCTATCAATACTTCCCCGAAGAACAACCCGGTGGAGGCGGAGGCGGTGCTGGTCATACTGTCATTGTTACAACAATTCCCAATGCGGAAGTAACATTGACAAGTCTTGATAATACTTATACTGGTACTGCTGATGAAACTGGTGAATTACAACTTACTGGTGTTGCTGTTGGAACATATACTGTATCCGCAACATATGATGGTGCTGCATCTGATACTACATCACTCGTAATTACCGATCATACCGTAACCGAAGATTTATTTGCTTCACTTACAATATCTGCATCTGCAAATACAACCATCACACTTACCGATGGAACTACAACAAAAACTCTGGGATATACCGGAACTCCAATTGTTCAGTATGTTTCACTTGGTACATGGGACTTATCTTGTACAATTGATGATACAGTGATAACGCGTTCTGTGTTGGTTGATTCATATACAAATCAAAATATCCTATTAGCACCTCCATCTGCAGCTATACAAAGATATGTTGATTTCACAACGAATACAACGACGCTTACCGGTGATCCTGATGCACATCCAGTTTATATGGGCATCAACAGATGTAATGTTGCCGATGATGGTACTATAAATGCATACTATGGTGATGCCGGATATACTGAAGATGGTTCGAATGGTCAAGTAATGGTTAAGATACCAAAATTCTATTACAAAGTGACACCTGATTCAGATGGTGGATTAGATGGAGTACATATCAGAAAATGTACATGGGAGATATCTGCTTCCGCCGATGATGGATTTATACTCCATCCCGCATTCTATGATGCAAATGGTAATGAAATAGACTATTTCCTGTATGGCGCATTCGATGCTGTGGGCCAGAATTCCTCTGGTACATATGGAACATCATACAATACTGCTTCTGACAAATTGTCATCAGTTGCTGGTTCTTCCATGTTGCCAGTAAATTCACTTACACGAGCTACTGCACGCACAATGGCAACCAATCGTGGAGCCGGTTGGTATTCGGCTGGTGTTAAACAGACAATGGCTGTCCAGATGTTGATGTCTGTTGAATATGGTTTCAATTCCCAGATTGGCATTGGTCAGGGCGTTGTATCCGCGTCGGCAGCAACATATGCTGGACAGACAACGGGTAACGTTACATCCGGTACCCAGGATAATAAAACAACACCTGTTAACTGGCGCGGAATTGAAAACTTCTGGGGAAATATTTGGGATTGGATTGACGGATTGAATCTCAATAATAGAGTTCCGTATTTCTGTAATTCGTATGCATTCGTTGATGATACGGCAACAGGTTATACACAGATTTCTTTCTCTTTACCATCATCGAATTATATTACTGCTTTAGGATATGATTCTAATAATCCATGGGTTATGCTTCCTTCTGAATCTTCATCAACCTCTAATCCAACTGGACCAATTGGTGACTATGTCACTTCGAATTCAGGGTGGTGCGTTGCTCGGTTGGGGGGCCGTTGGGCCCAAGCTTCTAATGCAGGTGCTTTCTTTTGGTTTTGTCATTATCAATCCTCGATTGCGTCTATCGGTGCTCGCGCGATGTTTATTCCTTCTCGGCTGTATAATGTTAACCCTTGATGGTCATGTTTTTAATTGTGAATTGTGGGGCGTGCGTTGCCCCACAATTCACAACCTTTCTCCGGACTATACGTGAAAGTCGTACGGAATCAAGTGGACCGATAGCACCACTGGTAGGATTGTGGCGGAAGAAAAAAAGTGGGCCCCGTAAGGGGCCCGCATATATTTCTTATTTTGTGCCGTTGATCCCAAATTTGATATTCTTAATACGATTAAGCTCTGAATCAATACCATCAAGAGTCTTTTTAAATCCCTCTTTATATTCATCCAGTAACCTAGCGATTAATTTTGCATCATCTGGGTGTGTGAATACCTTTTGTATGTATTCTTTAATGAATGCATCGTGGTATCCGTCAAGTGCGCTCTTAACACCACGGGTATATATTTCAAAATTATCCGTGTCGTGTTTTGTGATATTCTTGTCATCACTCATTGTCGTTATTCACTGTCTTGCCGAATACGATTCTGTCTTCATAAACATTCTCGACTTCGTCATACTTGATGTCATCTTTCTTGAAGTAATCACGGATGAGTGCAACCTTATCATCATCGACATTGTTTATATCGAATATGATGAGGTCATAATCACCTTTGATGCACAACTGAACGAAGCCATCGATCTTCTCCATAGTATCATCTGCTTCAAGGATTGTGCCAGTTGCAGTTGTTGCCTTTCTACCAGTCTTTGCCTCATAATCGTCTGCGGCGAATCCAAACATCTGGCGAACGCCACTCTCCTTGTCTTCGGGGTCAGTGAACTTGATTAAAATTGTTCCTGTCATTTTTAAATCTTCCTTTCAATGATATTATTTATTTCAACCATTATTCTGGTTTGAAATCTCTGGTGGTATTATTTTCATCGCATGTATAACATCACCACCTGGATCGAAGTCTATTACGAGTTGAGAAGCCAAATGGTCTCCGATATAGAAACCGGGATTACGATTATCAACTATTTCTGATACTGTGCCGGTTGCTGTTTTCTCTATATTAATTAAGAATAACGGGTCTCCGCATTTGAAATCATTTATCCTAGAGATTACGATATTATCATCTTTGATAGATGCATCATAATACACTGGGTATGCATTTTTATTTTCATTCATCTCGTTATCTCTAATATCACGGTTCTTGAATTTCTTTAGATCTTTTAAATCCAATAAGTATTTTGCAACAACAGCCTGAACAGCCCTACCTATTTTCTCAGATACAGCCCACGGGTCTTCTTCTAAAGCATCCAAGTTTATTCCTATTCCTGCAACATTCGTAGAAGCAAATGAATGATTATAAATTGCAATATTCATTTTCTTAAGATCAAATGATCTCTCAAGACTAAAATTCATTTGCCCGAGAATCACCTTATGAATGTCGGAATCGTTTGATCTGAATTCAATGTTGAGTGTGTTGGATGATGGGTGACCTGCACTCAAGACATTGATAATATCACCACCGTTGTCAGCATCAATTCCAAGATCCATTGATAATCTGATTCCAACATACAAACCTGACGGCTTATCAGGCGTTTTTGGTATTTGAGACTTTACATCTCCTGATGTCATATGGATTGTATTGACTAAAATCAAACGGTCCCCGCATTTGAAATCATCTATACCGCATACGACGATGTCGTCTCCTTCGATCTCGGGATCAAAATATATATTATATGATTTATTCATCTTCGTCACTCCTTTTATTTGGCATTATCAAGTCCTCCTTTATCAACTTATCCAGATTCATACCCATCTTAGGTGATGGATATAACGATGCATCATCGTAATCAAGGACACCATGCTTGCCAACGATTGTATCACTTGTAAACTTTACATCTACATCGGCTTTCTCGCCGAATGCTTTCATTGCCGCAAGGCATATACCCATCAAGGCAACTACTGTCAAGAACTCCAAACACAGTATTGGATTGATTGCTCCTTTTATCAGCAATTGTATTATTCGGAATCCTAAGACAAATGCCGAAATGCCGAATAACAATGAACACATCAATGATATAACAAGCAATACTGTTGAAAGAAACTTCTTCATTTTAGATTCTCCTTTACTAACTCTTTCGCATTTACGGAATGGATGACATCATTGATTACAATGTCATACACTGGTTTTGTTATGAGAGTATCGGATATGATTTCATATTTGCCGATATACCAATTCTGGTATACTTGGCCCAATATGATTCTCGATGCCATTGTATTCAACCATATCATCTTTGAACCTCGCGTTGGTTTAAACGTAATTCCATGGTCATATAAAAGTTTTAATTTCTCATATTCTGACATGGTTCCAAGTATCTGGATTGCTTCTTTATATAAGAGCCAACCAATTGAACCGATACACGGTCTACGATGTTGAACCCGATTCATATATTTAATGAATTGAATTGCTTTACTGTTTAACATATCCAAACCTCTCAAGAGTATAACGAAGAGCACGTCTGAGATTTGTTTTATTATATTTGGGCTCTTTTGATAATCTGCTCAGATACTCATATTCGCATCTTACATTCTCCCGATTGAAATAGTAATAGCTTTCTTTCAATGAAAGACCTTTAAAGGTCAACTGCCCCATTCTTTTGTTTCTTTTTCTTTTTATTCTTTTATTCATTATATTGCCTCTGATCTTAGTCTATTGAAGATGTTGTTTATAGTTTCTGGGTCAAGATCTGCATATACCTGTATCTTAGATTTATATACAGCTTCTTCAACTTCTGGGGTTAAGTGATTTCGTACGAGGAGTATTGATATACCGGCTTCCTCATATTTCTTCAGATCAGCAATCGTCAAATCATCGACGATTTTGCCATATCCTCTTTCTTCGTTATTATCCATTTTAAACTCCTTTCATATATGAATATTAAAAATGTTAATGGGGGTCTTACGACCCCCTCACTTACAAAGAATGCATTATCATTGCAAACCATGTCATCACAGATGTCATGGCTCCAGTCACTCCTGCTAAAACAAACCTATGTTTCAGCATTCCGCGAACATAATCTTTTATCGAACACTTACTCATTTTTGCAGCAATGAGTAAATACACGATTCCGAATATTCCACATATATTCATTATAAAGAATATAATTATGAATATATCGAAAAATGACACTGGTGTTTCACCTCCTACGTGTATTGGTTAGATAAACAAAAGCCATTTATTCATATTCTTCCATTCATCAATTGTTAGCTCCCCTATCGGTAGGTCGTTGAAAGATTCGCGTATCTCTGCACGCTTTGCATTAATCTCGCGAATCTTGGAATTAACCTTTTCAAGAGGGACTATCAAGGATTCCATTTTACCATCGCAGAAGTCTGTCTCATATTCGAGTTCTTCTACGTTTGTTCGGAATTCTTTAATGAGTTTGTGTTCTTCTTTTATCAATTCTTTAATGGACTTGATTTCTTCAAATTCTTTTCTCATCGGCTGCCTCCTATATCACTTGTTACAGGAACATCTTCCTTCTTGGTTAATCCTTCTCGAATGATTTCATATGAACCAAGGATTCCGATAGGAATATGGGTTCTGATTTTGTATTCTAAGATTGCTTCTTCTCTATCATGTGCTTTTATCCATTGATGCATTGTATAGATCGGACCAACACTTATGTCCTGTTTGAATGCCACCAGAAAATATTTCTTACTTCGTTTATCCATTTTCATCCTCCTTTATTATTAGATCTCCGCTACATAAGAATTCATCACCATCTGATTCGGAAAATTCATAACACATGCAAGGATCTTCTTCATCGTCAAGCACAATCGCATTGAGGAAAGTAACTTCAGTAGAAGTATTCTTCATAATGCATATTGCACATGTTGTTTTATCAGAAACCTTGATCAAATACTTTTTGCCTACTTCAAAGATGCCAGCCTTGTCCGAATGCATGACAAAATAATGAATCGATTTATCCTTAATATCGACATCCGGTCGAGTGGCCCATATCTCTGTAATCATTGCTTTTACTATGTTAGATTCTTCGCTCGATGTATTCTCCGCATACAACTGATCAAGATATTCATGGATTGACTCGTCATCGAACAATTCCTCGTTATTTACTAATGGCCGGTCATTTTCTGTAGTATCAGTTGCCAATCTTTTAATCTATTCATCGATATATCTCTTCAAATCAGATTCGGGTGAATCAGAATGAACAGGTGCAAACTTGAAGAATTTGAGATCTTTATCAAGTTTATATCTTTTACATGTAAACTTTCCACAACCGCCACAACCAATTGCGGTTGAATAATACGCGTAAGGCGAACCATCCCAATCAACCATAACATCGGTACAATGATCACATGTTATGCATGTGCCAATTTCATACCATGTGATCATATGATTGAACAAACTAGTTCTGGTAACATAAGGATGCATTAATCTTTTATGAGACATCCGTTTGATGGTTTTATCGAAATGATAATAACCTCCCTTTTTACAAAACTTCTTTATCTGTCTTTTATTCATTAATCATCACTTCCAATTTCTTCTTTTATTCTATTATACAAATCCATCATCTCTTCCTTTGAGAAATGATCAAATTTGCAATACTCGTTGAATGATATATTGGTTCTTGTTATTATGATAACTTCGTTGTTGTCTCGTCCAATAAATTCACGGTCTTCCAGTATGTTAAATCGTTTTGTACTGCTGATGAGTATCCGGATACATGTGGTATCTTCCACTAATGTGAGAAGACGAGGGATTGTGAATCTATCTTGCGACAGTTCCCAATGATGACCACCTTTCCATGCGGATTGTGTCCATCTACCATCGTCTTCAATCTTCTTGTCTAAGATGGGTTGTATCCATTCGGATATGAGCTTTTCGATCTTCTTATATGTTTCCCTCATTTGTTATACAACCCCCAACTTGACGATTGATATATCGCCTTTCACATAGTCATCTATATTAATCGTCAAAATGCTTCTTATCTCCGGTCGATTGGCATATTGGTTTGTTATAAATACTAGATTTGTTGAATCAAGATCATCTAATATGCCGATAACTTCCCATTTCTGTAAACTGATAGTCGGCAACGATATTTTGTATGCCTGATCTTTCTCAAAAGAGTCAATATCAAACTCATAAGTTATCTTCTCTTTTACATGTTTCATGATTATTTCACCTCATCTTTCGATTGCGTAATTCTATTGATATTCTGTCACGGATATTCTTGACGGCAGTGTTGAGTTTTCTAAATAATGCATACACTATGATTAGCGGCATCGTCATTGGCCAGAGCATTAAAATAATCTCTGGATTATCGAACCGATACTCGAATGATGCAAAATTATCATGGACTGTCACAACAATTTTGGTTATAAACAATCCGATGATATATACGCCAGCGAATATCATCAATATGGTTATTGGTTTCATTTGTTATCACTCTCCATATTGCTTTTCATAACTTATGTTACAAAATATCCCGTGTTGTGAGATATCCTGAGTTCGGTAGCACCATCGTTGTCAACTATGAAATCATGGATGCGTTTGATTGTCAGAACCGTTTCATTCATGTCTCCTGCATGGGCATCTAAGTATTCTTTCAATACGGAGACTAACTCCGGAACGTCGTTCATATCAAGAATAAGTTCTTTCGTCACTTTTCTTTCCATTTCTGTTTCCTCCTTATTTAACGGCATATCATGAATAAGTGATCTCGTTACTTTTCTTCGCATTTGTTATCGCCGTCCTTTGCTTTCTTACGTTTATCTCTACAGGGTTTACAACGTTTCGGGATTGCTAATCCCTTTTGTTCAAAGAACATTTTCTCAGTCCATGTGAGTTCGAAATACTTGCCACATTCCTTGCATTTCATCAATGTGGTATTGAATTCGGTTATTGCATCACGCATCTCATTGAGACTGGGATCCGTTTCCAATATAAAGAGTTTCTTTATTTTGGATTTTATTTTCTCTTCAGATAACGATTTGCCATCAAATATGTCATGTAATGACCATACGGCATCAAATGAGTCTTCATGATCGGGATCATTCATGAATATAAACTTTTCACCATTGACGATTAATGACAAAGCTTTCGCCAATGTGATATTTGTATAGAACTTTTCTTTTGGTGAGAAGAGTATCTCATATATGTAGAGATTGTCATCCGAAGTTTTTATAAACCTTGGATTGTTTATGGTATACCTGTCAATGTCCCATGCAATGGCATATTGCGTAATATCAGATTCATCAAGAACTTCGTCTATCATGGAATTTATTGAATCAAGAGTTGCCTTCTTTGTTTCCAAATGATAGAACGAGAATAATGGATGCTGAAAGCTATCAACCATACGGGAATAGCTTGATACACCACCGTGGATAACATTGATTGCATCACGACGACGGCGTTCAAGTCCTTCTGACAGAGAGTCTCTTATCGAATATAGAAATGAGAGTATGTCTGATTCGGGTGTCATGCCTTCTTCATCTTTCGCATATTCAAGAAGATCGATAAGTATGGTACGATCGTGATTTTCAACAGTTTTATTCATAATATATTAAACCTCCGCCCATGCGATTTCATAATTGGTTTACAGTCATCTAGGTCTTCGAAAAATATCGGCTCGAAACTGAGACTGCTGATATATTCCATTTTATTTTTGTAGAGGTAGTTGATCAATGCTTTCACGCGGGGTCGTGTTAGTTTAGGTCTTTTGATCTTTGGATAGAAGAGATGCATGCTCGTGTATCTAATGTGTAATTTGTCAACCATCTCAATTTCTTTGTGTGTATATGTGTGATCTCCCACACTGATAGATCTGAGCTTTCGTCTCTTCTTCATCTGTCTCTTATTCATTATTAATCTACCTCCGATGAATGATTCATATCCAGATGTACATAATGCTTATACATATATTTCAAAGCACGTTTTATATTGTTCTTTCTCCAAATGAAAACAGTGTGTTTATTTGGATCGAGAGATATAACATATATCATTGGCAATAGATAAGACTGATATAATGCTCCTATTATGATAGATTTCATTTCTTTTGCTGTATATACAGTGTTACCGATATTTCGAGGGCTCAGTCGAGCCCTCTTCTTTCTGATGCGTTTATTCATATTATCAATCTACCTCCATTGACATAGCTTCGCATGAATTACACGCATATGGTACAAATGGTGTTGTAGTTGCACGATTCAGTTCATTAAGATGCAATAGGAAACGGAGATGAATGAACGGCAAATAACCACTTCGAGCGATGCGTTCCATGCGATTCTTGTATACATAATTCACAAGAGCTTTCACACGTGGTCGTGTAAGTTTTGGATTTTTGAGCTTGCGATACAGTTCGATTGCATTAACGTATCCAATGCGTTCTTTACCAAACATGACGAGTCCTTTATGTGTGTAAACGCGGTTTCCTACGCGGTAAGCTCTGAGCATTTCTCGCTTCTTTTTAATGCGTTTATTCATTTCATTTTCCTCTTTTGTTTTTCTTTTCGAGCCATGGATTCTTTGGCTTGATGTTATTGAAATCGGATGTATACGGTTTGTCACCGAATATACAATTCCACATAACATTTGCATATTCGATTTCATCATCTTCCATATCCGGCCACATCTCTTTTGTTATATATGGCACAGACCATTTTGTTATCTTAAGACGTTTGGTGTAGTTGTCATTTAGATGATTCCACCATATTACAGTATCGAGATTTGGTTTGTTGTGATTACGTATATCGGTTAACAATAACCTTTTCTGTTTAGCATAATATCGTTCCAACACAAGCCTCTTTAACCAGAACAAACTTTCTCTTATTGTGTCACGAGAAAACATGACATTATTTTCCAATCGAATATCATTGACTTCTTCCATGATTAGTCCTTCGGAATACAAAAAACGGAATATCAGGTTCGACTATCTCGATCGTTGGTGATAATTCAGATGAGCTTCGATCCATCATGATATGTCGGTGAAGGTCACGTTCTATTGCGTCATGTATTTGACCCATCATCGAATATAAGTCCGGGTGGTTCATACCGTTCGACCTCCACCGATATACTGAAAATCCGATGTAGAGTTTATTGTTTCAATGGTTATCGAAACAATAGAACCTTTCTTCTTCCAATAACCTCCGCTGTATGTGTAATCTTCTTTAGCGCCGAAATCTTCATGGTTGAGATTGGGTTCATCTTTGAAATGTTCCCAGAATTTATCCCACGCATCAACTTCGGATGCGGCTCTGATGAGAATGAAATCAACATCGAGACCAACGGAACATGTTACTTTATATACATTCTGAAGGGGATTAGTTACTATCGAACCATCCTTGTTATTTAATATATCCTTGTACAGTTTTTCAAATTCGGGTTCCAGTACAGCATCCATTCTCGTTTTGAATGATTTGAGTGCAGTTTCTATGTCAACTTCAACCTTCGCAGGTGTTTGACTGTACTCATTTTTGTCTTCTTTATTGAGTTTGAGTACATCCAAAAGGTCGCCATCAAAATTAGGTATACCCTGTTCCCAAGGATATTTGCCAAACAGCAGATGATGTCGCATATATGTGACAATGCGATATGATAAACCGATACCATTTATTTTATCATACACTGTACCATCAAACTCTTTACCGAACACATTGACATATAATTTCTTACCCTTGAGCTGGACAATGATATCAAGCGTGCCGCGTAACGCATTTACGAATTCTCTTGCTTCGTCAATTGATATGATTTTATCATACGGCTTGGCTGCATCATATAACATCTTCAACAGATGATGTCTGCTGATACCGCCGATGTATATGTCCTTAGATTTGGCAAAATTCTCCGGGATGCAGAAGTCTTCCATACTACACAATCCGATTGGCAGTGGATAATCATTTTTACCATATCTTTTGGCCATAACATATCTTGACTCTGACCAATCGATGCGGATATCTTTACCGTGATCTTTCGAGATATAAAGATCTTCTTTCTGGAGTATATGCAAAGGATCAGTTTCAACAATGTAATCAAACATGTGATCCATTGTAATAAATTCATTTGCTTCTTTCATTGCTTCATCTAACGATCCTCGATGTGGTCTGTATTTAAACATATTATTCCTCCTCGTTTGTTTTCTTCTTTTGACTAATCAATGTATGGTAATGATAAGCAGTCAAAGTCCATATCATGTACAGCATCCTCACAAGGCCATTCAAAACCAAAATCGGTGCGTTTAATTTTGCATCTTGGTTCGTTGTCTTTCCAGAACACGATACCTTCGATGGGCGTTTCCTTGAGTACGCGTTTGAGTCCTTCAAATGTTCTCGGACAATTTTCCATTACGTGTAAACCGTGGCAAACCAATATATCCCTCTCAAGGTGATATGGGTTACCCTGGAAATGAGGACCGATTGCTTCATACGTGTGGTTGTCATGAAAGATTCTTGGTGTGCATGCGAGCAATTCATTGAATGCTGCAATGAACCATTTGTCCGATGGATTATCTTCGGAACACTTTACCCAACATGGAAGATGACCCGTGATTGGATCCGGTTCTTCCTGACACTTGATTGCTTCTTTTGGTATCGGTTTACCTTTCTTGGCGTCATATCTCTTATACAATACTCCATCGAATATTGCACAGCATGAACCATCTACTTTGACTGTCGCTATGCCTTCTCCTTTGAGGACCCACTCTAATCCTTCTTCAACCTGATCAGATATACCAATTACTTTATGATTCTGAAAACTTCTCTTGAACAATGTTGGTATCTTTTTCATTTTAAATCCTCCTCGTTCATTTAAATCATGCTATCCGGAATCATGCGTCCATCCATCTTCCGCGCAGTCATTGTGACATACCAGAACTGGTCTCCTATGCAGAAACCACCGCGTTTCTTATGCTCGGTCTTTCGGGATTTATGATATGCATTATAAACTTTACGCATCTGCTTATATGGGAATCCAAACCATAGACTTGTGCTCAGAGGAGAACCAGCTTGTGGATGATGGGCTAGAAATATATAGCAAGTCCATCTAGCCATATGATTGATATCAAATATGTGATCTCTCTTTCTGAACTTGGATCCTCTGTAAGAATGCCTACCATGTTTAGGTCTCATGTTAATCGTCCTCCTTATCCCTCATCCAGATCCTCATCATCGTCCAGATCATCTAAATCCATGATGATAATTGTATCTTGTAATTCATTGACATACTTTTCAGCATCGTTCAGCAATTCATTTATGTCTTCTCTGGATAATGTCACGATATATTCTTTTTCATACCAGCAAAATTTATAATTTGCATGAGTGGGATCTATTGTTTCAATATATTCTAGATATAAACCATCGAATCCATCAAAATATTTTGGCCATACTTTGTTTCTGTATTTGCTTACACGATTTTCTGTCATAAAATAATAATCGAACCATCCAGATGATTCATAGATATAATTTAGATTACCATCATTTGTTGGTAGATCGACACTTACTTTATCGCATATCCGATAGCACCATGTAGTGTCATCATCTTTATCAGTATACTTAAATTCGATAGCAATATAACCATCGGGTGTCTTTGAGATATTGGTTATTAATGCTGGACGATATTTCTGTTCTTTATCATATACTTTAAGCCACTTCTCAGGGTCATATTCTGCAGGTATATCAAAAGTCTGCATTGATAACTTAAAGCTCCGGATTACGTGTTCTAAATCAGACATGATCTGGTCCTCCTTTGATATAATCACCCCATTCGAAATCATAATTATATGCATCTTCTGCATATTTAAATATCCGAGTGAGATTATTGTGATTTACATTATATTTGTATGCTCGTCTTATGAGCATAACTGATATTGCCGGGAATTCAGAATTTGCAATCTTTAATTGGATTCCGGCGTTATTAGAAACATAACCCGAAAACCCAACGAGTTTGAGTCTTCGGATTATTGTTTTTCTTGGTACCCTATTTGGGTACACTAAATGTGTTAGCTGTTTCTTCTTCTGACGTTTGTTCATTTTAAATCCTCTCCGGTAATTTTATACAGCTTACCGTTCCTTTCGTGGAAGTCAAATGGAGATAATACTATACCGGAATGAGGATCATCATTGAGATTATCCCACTGATTGCAATAGATGCAATTTTCCATTATATTTGTAATAACAATTACATGCTTTTCGGAAACGCCTGTAGTGGCATTATCAATTTCAAGAATATAAGGGAAATTAATACTGATATCTGCACGGATTATGTCAAACTGTGGAACATATGTGATCATGTCAATTGGTTCCTTTTCATCTCTTGTTCTATCACCTTTGACAATGCTTTCTTTCATACTATCGTCCTCCTTCTTATCAGTACGCTGTTTGATTATTTTGATTACGAGAGTTTTATCCTCGTTGGATTCCTCTCTATTGACAACTGCTGGAGCATCTGAGACTTTCATAACTTCGGATGTACCACATACGACATCTTCGAGCTTCTTGTTCTCCCATGGCAGAATGCCATATTTGTTGTAGTAATTATACATTGATTGAAGATCGCCGCGAATCTTCATCAATGCATAATCATCATATAATCCATTAGCATAAAATCCAAATTTGTATCTGGCGTTGATATACTCATTTACATACTCGAAAAAGTCATCCGAGTATATGTATCCATTATATGGAAGCATATCTTGTCCATATCCAGCTGATAACATATATACCAATCTGGATGCGGAGCAAAGCTTCTCGTTAATTTCCTCCATATCAATTATGAATGGTCTTGGTGCATGATTGGGATTCGCGGGATCAATGAGTCTATTCAATTGAGAAATCATTATTTCCAACAGTTTCAAATTTCCTTCGCGGTATATCTCGTTAATATTCTTGGAATGCTCATCCTGTTTTACTGGTCTTTCGTCAATGATTATACATGCCCCAAGTGTTGGGTCGGGTTTAATCATTGCCTCATATTTGGTAACGGCATCTTTCTTGCTACCGGCTTTTATCCATTTGGGATATCTGTATCTCGGATCATAATGTTCGATATACAGTTTGAAAGCTATTAAATATTCTTTCTCTTTCTGAGTCATATTAATATCCTCCGAACTCCCAAGGAATAATGTAATCCTTTTCAGATGCTTCTGATGAGCACATCCAATAATTGAACATTCCGAAGTTATCAGAATTGATACTACCCCATTTGATTATGTTTTTCACACTTATTGATGGGCCCGTGAATTCTGAATCACTTATACTTCTATCCAGATTTTTGGTAGTTGATTCAGGAAAGAACAGCCAGTCAAATTTGTTGTTCCAAAATAGGAATCTGGAAATATAACCCGTTACGTTCTTAAGTATGACACCCTCCTCATCATCGAGAATGAGACGATTGGTTTCATCAGTATAAGCGTTTGATATAACAATTCCGTGATTTACATAATCTATTCCAGCATACATTCCTGGCTCCTCTTTATCTTTTTCAAAGAGACCATGCTCAATAAAATGCAACAGCTGAAGACCAGTAAGAATCTGGAGAGTGATGGATCTCTCTTTGACATAGTCCGGTAAAGTCATTATTTGTACGGGGCGTTTAATGCATACAGATGGCATATAACGATCATTCTCTTTATTATAGAACATTGGATGTATTTTCCAATTTCTGTCAAGATAATGCATCTTATCTTTTTCCGACGTAGGAAGGAGTATTCGATACTTGATCCGATCTGTGAAATTCTGTACTAGAGTGACTTTATACAGGAATTGCTTGATTATTGTTACATCCGATTTTACTTCGTAGAAATTTTCAACTCCTAATCCATTGCCTTCCGTCTTCCCCGTTCTGTAATCAATCATACGATGACAGAGTAGATTGATTTTCGCGTCTGCATATCCGCCGTAGCTCTGTGACAGATCAACTGGATGATCTACCGCATCTTTGATTTCCTTTAACTTTTCTTCAGATATATCATGTGATGCAGATATTTTAAACGATTCATCTTTCATCAACAGAGTCATTTCACCGGTTAAATATGCTTTGTAAATGTTATACAGTTTGGCATTTGATGGCGTTATTGCGATGCCACGGGTCCAAGTGACGAATGATAACGCATCAGGTTCGCAATGCCTCAGAACCGCGATTTGTCTTTCCCTGGTCTCAATTTTCTCGAGAACATATGGCATGTTCTCAACCAGTTCATCACTATCTACATCGAACTTAGTAACAACAAGATCTTCTAATTTCATTTGTTTTCCTCCTTATTAAACAAACCTTCTTTGATTTCTCGCATTTCAGCGATTGGTTCTTCTGAAATTTCTTGTATGAATTTATCATATGCATTTGTCTCTTCATCTTTCGTCTCTTTTGGTTTGATTATTTCATACACAAAAGTTATGAACTCATATGCATGAATATAGATTCCGTCTGATGATGTTCCAAATGTTGCCGGATATATTCGTATCTGATTTGGATTCTTTTGATATGCTTCTCGTAAAGCATCACCAAGAGCTGTATCAGGCATATGAAGATTTCCGTAGAATGTTCTTGTATCTGAATCATATCTCAGTCCATAAACCCACATATCGGGAGCGTTCAGAACTTTATATTCTTCAACACTACGATGTCCTTTCTTAACGGGATATATTTCTCCATAATCCAATATCATGGTAACGAATTCATCCACATTGGAATATCTATTGGGATTTCGTGGATCATCGAAACTCCATATTTTCACATTAACGAAATCTTTACTCTTAATATCAACATCCTTTTTGACATTATAGAATTCTTGCATTCCTGCTTTGTCAGTACCAGGCTTATCTGGAACATGTTTGAAAGAGTTGATGTAATTTGGTAACTTCTCCACAGGAATGAATAATCCATTCCAGTAATTATCTTTGTTGGCTGTTTCTGGAAACCAACCAAACATACCATCAATGTCATAAGCCACGTTGTCATCATCCATCCAGATAATATGTTTGTGGTCATATGTCATACACACTACTCCGCGATTAAAAGCTTCTTTCAGCATAATCGCGAAGTAATAGCAGTATCCATTTCTGAATACCTTTCCTATTGCATTTGTCTCAGATATAGTCAATTCTTTGAACAATGTTTTGAATTGATTGATGAATCTTATTACATATGAATTACTTCTCATTGACATTATTAATCCCCTCCATTAAGTCCAGCTAATATTTCTCCAAAAATCTTTGCCAAAGGATCCATCTCGCCTGTATGAGTGCCCTTATCATATTTGAGACATAATTTATGTAATTTATCCCAATACGGTCTCCATGCTTCCATAGATTCCCCTTTTTCAGAAGAGCCGGGTTTCGATGTGAACCATGTGAAACATTCAGAAGGTTCTTTTAATTTACATCTCCATGGACGTTCGTCGAATGATAAATCACATCCTGTCTCAGTAAGATGATAACATTCTGCTCCCCACGATGGGTCAACAATGTCTCCACCAGTATGTCGAGGTCTTAAGAAGTAACCGCGACCATCTGGTCCATCTTTAACGCCTTCCGCCCAATCGATTGAAACGAGGATTGGTTTTCCATCTGGATATGTGTGATTACCTTCAAGCAAATCCTGTAACCAAGCATCCGTTAATTCGTGATTAAAATCATCCGGGTGATATGCACCGGCATATGTTTTGCAACACTTTCCACCACATTTGGCGCAAAGCTCTTTGTTCTCATTGTTCTTAATATTTTCCATATTCTTCATCCTTTCTGAATGTCAGTTCTTCTGTATTGTAGAATGAGTAGATATCTTCAACCCATCCATCTTTGGTTAACTCATCCCTCAGATGAGATATTTCTTTAGCGGTCATATTTGAAATGTTTACTGTCTTCTCCATTTTCATTTCCTTTCATAATTTTTATATGGGGGCTGTTCGCCCCCCATCATTCGTCATTACCGTAATGAGTTATATAAGAATCCCCACGGAATTCAAGATTGCCATATCTGGCATTTAGTACGTTTCGTAAAGCTGCAAACATATCCGCTCGATAATCATACTCCTTGCCGTTCTTATAAACGTATCCATTTTTGATTTCGAAGTTGGCATCATCATTGATCCACTCCATCCCGAGGACCTGACACAATGCGTCGAATGCCATATCAAAGTCCATGGGTATTTCGAATTTAACTTTGACTTCTTCCATTTTAACACTCCTTAATTATTTTAAAAATTTTAATATCTGTTTTGGAGTCATGCCATATGACTCCAACATGGTCTCTGCCTGAAGTTTGGCATCGGCGATATCATTTTCAACTACTCGAAGGAACTTACTGTTTGACATCTTTACACTTGTTCCTTCTATGTATTGGAAACGTATCTCTGGAATTATGATAATTGATTTCCAAGTATACGCGATAAAGCCTCGACGTTTATTGTCATCAAAGGGATAAACAAAACGGGCTTCTCTAATATCATCGATACCAATATCATACAACTTTACACACGATTTTATTATATCTAATAATGTTTCTTCATCTGATGGCATTACATTTACTACGTTGCTATTCATCAAATTCTCTCCCTTATTAAAGTAAATTATATTATCTCCGTTTGGGTGAACCAAACATTGCGAAATCAAGTAACCATCCATATTTGTATATATGACATAATTCAAATGATTCGTGTGTTATGGTTTCTAACCAAGTCAGTATGGCATATAAACCAATATAGATATCGCGGTCTTTTAATTCGGCATTTATCTTTACGCATTCAATAGATTCAGTTGATAAACGATAACTGATTTCTTCACCTTCTCCAGTCTTATTGGAATATATGAAGAAGCTCAATACATCACCTTTGTCGAATGGGTCATACGCAGTACCGATATGACAATACAACTCATCTCCCATATCTATGACATGATTTGTTTTGTCATACTTGAATCCATTCTTATTGAATTCTTCAATAAACTTTTCTTTTGTCATCAATCGAAAACTCCTTTCGCAAAGATATGAATCGTCAAAGATTCATATTAATTATATAAATACAAAAATGTTATATTACGAAAGGACTGATATTTTATGACTGTTTCTGTCAAGAACGCCGACATCTCAACAATTCCTCAGGAGGAAATCGATGCATACAAGAAGTATGTTCAGGAGAAGTATCCAGACGAGATCATCGACGAGATCATACTCGAATTTGAAGGAGGTGATGTGAAAATCGAAACCCACAAACACTCGATACCATTCAATCGTATCCGTCGTATCACCGGATATTTAGTTTCGTCAATGAAGAAATGGAATAATGCTAAACTTGCAGAGGAGCATGATCGAGTAAAACATAGCTTAACCGAATAAGGTATTGATGTCCATATAATGGATTCGATATATAATATTATGAAAGGCAGGTGTCTCACCCATGAGGCAAGCTATTGAAGAAAGAATGAACAGACAGATCGAAAAATCAAGAACATACAATGGTATGTTCGATGCGGCTGTTTCCGCAGTCGAGACTGCTGCATCAGGATCAGCAGTACAGGTTTCTGATAATCAGTTCTCTGTAACAAGTAATACTCTCACAACATATATTACTTGCTCAGACAATGATTATGCAACAATCAATGTTAACATTGATTATCAGACTGGCACTGGTAATATGCAGCGTGTTGCTGATTTGAATGTGAACATTGATGGTGTATACTACGAGGAAACATATCACTCAATTCCGAGAGCTATCCACAGTGCAGTATTCGACATCGTAAACGATGTAATCGATGCAGTATGTGGATTCTTGGATGATCAGAATTATAGTGATGCAGTTGATACCGATGGCGAGTAATAAAAAAAAAAATAAAAGAAGTATGATTGGCGGGGCTAATGCCCCGCCATAAATTAATGCACTATGAAATCTGTAACTTTATCCTGAGAAATGCCAAGCATATCAGCAATCTGTCCAGTCCACAAAGTCTGATGCGAATCATTCGCTGTCCAATCCATATGATATAATGTTTTGACAACGTGTCTAAACAAATCATCATTTACAACTTTCCCGACGCAGACAAAGTCTGAATAACCATCTTCAGATACATTAATATTGAAATACTTGATATCCTGAAACGACTGGTTATCTGCATCCATTAAGAGTGCAAGAGATCTTTCTCCATAAATAATGAGAGCGTGTTTCGGGATATTTCTCTTAATACCATCACGCCATTCACACTCGTTTTCTACAAACTTCTCATTCGCTGGGAAGTAATCGGGATGCTCATGTTTTACATGTTTAACAAAGTCATCCAGACTTATACGACCATCTTTATTATTATTTAGAAATATGATGGGAAATTTTGAATCAGCTTCTGTATTAGGAATCGGGCATCCGTATAATGGTTGAACATTTACCTCATCATTTTTGATGGGTTTATGTTTGTTCATTATTTCTTCGACGTTGTAGCTCTTGTTCTGTACTTTGACATACTGATCAACATACAATTCTGACGTGGCTTCATTGTAAGTTACCTCGTAATATTTGCCGTCTTTCAGTGTGGTTGAAACCATTGCTTTCTGATTCTTAAGAATGAAAGCATGCGTAACAATGTATACATCATTGATTGTGAACATCGACAAATCATCTGTTGGACACAGTGATTCCAATGCCATCTTGTATACTTTCGCTTTCGCGAGTCTCATAAATTCTTCTGATGATAAAAACATATTACTTCTCCTTTTCCTTTTTCTCTTCTTTTAATAATGTAGATTTATATTCATTCACTGCTTCAGCATATGTGCAATATGGAGTAAACCTGATATCATACTTATCAATGTCCTTAGCCGACAGATAGAATGATTTGGTCTTGATTCCATCTAAGAATGACTGATATCCAGTTATAAACGCAAGGCATCCCGAGCTATAATCAACACATATAGCAGTCACCTCATGCTCATGTGATGACCAAAACATTTCTCTGAATTCTTCATCCGAAATGTTATTATACGTTAACTTGTATGGTCTATCAGCCTGAAAGATGGGTGCGATTGATACGGAGACCATTAATGCTGGATTCAGTTCTCCATCGGCGGTTGCTGATTTAAGCATTTCTATTAAAGTCTTTCTTGGCTCTGGTACTGGTTCATCACTCGGTTTTGTGAGTAAATCACTGTCGTCATCATCGTCATCATCCTCGGCATTCCAACCATCAAACTCGTCGAGTGGTTCTTCCATTACGTCCATAGGAACGACGGTTTCATCAACAACAGCGGGTTTCTCATCGAATGATTCTACCTTTTCTTCGATAGAATCATTTGTTGGATTCAGGGATTTCAGGTCTCTAATACTTTCATCAATCATCATATGATGATTCCTCCTTTTGTAATATTTCTAACATTTCTTCGTATGTTTTCTTGCATACGATATCTGTTTGTAACTCGGCTATCAACTTGTGAGTCCTGATTACTATGTTATCAGGAATATGTTTCT
>Ga0255347_1002991_pt1 | contig 22736 bp, 20 predicted proteins | sample wastewater_treat_2_FD_192479 | JGI IMG/M metagenome (GOLD analysis project Ga0255347, IMG submission 192479) | Wastewater microbial communities from Lulu Island WWTP, Vancouver, Canada - plant24 | ecosystem: Engineered > WWTP > Wastewater > Unclassified | place: Canada: Vancouver, British...
GGGGTAAGCCGCTTCTGCTGCTAAACGGACTGGCCTTTCCCATGGATTTATGGTTTGCCCAGATTCGTGATTTGTCCGCGGATTTTCGCGTGATCGCCGCCGATAACCGCGGGATAGGGCGCTCGGGCAAGCCCGATGAGGAATACAGTATCCCGCTCATGGCTTCCGACGCGGTCGGTCTGCTGAAATCTCTGGGGATTGAAAAAGCGCATATTGCGGGCCTTTCCATGGGCGGCTTCATCGCTCAGGAAATCGCCCTGACCTATCCTGATATTGTTGATCATCTGGTTCTCATCGCCACAAGCATGGGCGGTGAGCGCTCGCGTGAACTTGGCCAGCCATTCTGGGAAAAAGTAGGGCCTGCCATTGCCGGGAAACCGGCGGAGGAGGTTTACCGTACGGATTTAACGATGATGACCGCCCCCGGATTTGCCCAAGAGCATAAGGATATTTTTGAGCAGGCGGTGCAATTGCGTATGAGGCAGCCCCAGCCGCTCTGGGCTTTTTTGCGCCAGCTTGCCGCCTGCCAGGCATTTGATATAAGCAGCCGCGTGCAGGAGATAGCTCAACCGGTCATGATTATCGCGGGCAAAGATGATCCGGTTACTCCTTTCCCTCTGTCTTTGGATATTTTGGAGAAACTGCCCGGTGCAAAAATGATTTCTTATGAGAACTGCGGCCACGCCATCCTTCTGGAAAAGGCCGGAGAGCTCACCCGCGACATCCGTGCTTTTCTCTTAAACGGCGCGGCGGGTGGCGTCTGAAACGGCCGTGCGATTTATTTGGCATGACTACTAAGCCATTCAAAACAGTCAGCCCCGATGAGGCGGTAAAAGCCGTCCAGAGCGGGGATCACCTCCATCTGAGCAGTGTGGCCACCTCGCCTCAGTGTCTGGTGCATGCCTTGTGCCGCCGCGGGCGTGCCGGCGGTCTTTCCGGCGTTCATATCCATCACCTGCATACTGAAGGGCCGGCGCCTTACGCCGGGCCGGAGTTTGAAGGAATTTTCCAGCTGGACTCTTTTTTTGTCGGACCGAATGTGCGCACGGAAACCCAGCAGGGATTTGCCGATTACATTCCCGTTTTTCTGGGTGAAACGCAGAAGCTCTACCGTCAGGGATATCTGCCCTGCGACGTGGCGATGATCCAGGTGTGTCCGCCGGACGACAAAGGGATGGTCTCTCTGGGCACCTCCGTTGATGCGACACTTGCCGCCATAGAGGTGGCCCGTACGGTCATTGCGGTGATCAATCCCCATGTGCCGCGCACCTTCGGTGATGCGCTCATTTCCACTGACCGGATCGATATTTTCGTGGAAGACGACACGCAGCTGGAAACACTCCATTTTGCCGAGCCGGATGCCGTGGAGACGGCAATCGGAAAAAACTGCGCCGCTCTCATTGAAGACGGCGCGACGCTTCAGCTCGGGATTGGCGCGATTCCCAATGCGGTACTCAGCCAGCTGGGCGGTCATAAGGATTTGGGGATTCATACGGAGATGTTTGCCGACGGGGTTATCGGTCTGGTGGAAAAAGGAGTGATCAACGGCGCGAAAAAAGCTATCGATCCGCACAAAATGGTTGCGACTTTTCTGCTTGGTTCCCGGCGTCTGTATGACTACACACACGAAAACCGGCTGGTACTGATGAAGGATGTGGGCTACACCAACGATCCATTCCTGATTTCCCGTAATCCGAAAGCCACGGCGATCAATTCCGCACTCCAGGTCGATCTGACCGGACAGATCTCAGCCGATTCCATCGGCACCAAACCTTACTCGGGTGTAGGGGGGCAGGTCGATTTTTTCTACGGTGCGTCCCGCTCGCCGGGAGGGAAGGCGATTCTGGCCATGCCGTCTGTAACATCATCGGGAATAAGTAAGATCGTGCCGACATTGCTGCCGGGAGCGGGCGTGGTGACGACGCGTGCCCATGCGCACTGGCTGGTGACGGAATACGGCGCGGTAAATCTATACGGGCGATCGCTCCAGGAAAGGGCGAGGCTGCTGGTGAGCATTGCACATCCGGAGCACCGCGAGTCGCTGGACCGGGCGGCGTTTGAACGCTTCGGACCGCATTTCCATTTTATAAAAAATCCAACGGGCCAACCGGCCTAGGCGCACTCGCTGAAGCCGCAGGCACGGCAGACCATGCAACCTCCTTCATGCTCGACAATGCCACCGCAGTCGGGACAGGCCCCCTTAAAAAAGACCCGTTTTTCGTGAGCGATTTTGCCGCCGTTGGCCGTGACATGGGTTTGAATCGCCCGGGCCACCGCGTCCGCGCAGGACATGATTTTATTTTCACCGAAGCCGGAGGGGGAATGACACGAAATCCCCTGGAGCTGTTTGATCACCTGCCGCGCCTGCAGCCCGCTGCGCCAGGCAAGTGATACCATACGGCCGATGGCTTCGTTTTGAGAGGCGGCACAGCCGCCGGCCTTGCCCATGGTCGTGAAGAGTTCAAACAAACCAGTTTCATCTTCATTGATGGTTACATAAAGAGGGCCGCAGCCGGTCTGCATCTGGTAGGTCCAGCCCTGAAGTATTTTGGGCCGCTCCCTCTTGCTGGTCGTCTTTTCGGCAGCGCGGCCGTCTCCGTTTACCTCCGGTTTTTTCCCCACACTCAGTACCTGCTGGTCGCGGGAGCCGTCACGGTAGATGGTCACGCCCTTGCAGTCAAGCTGGTAGGCAAGTTCATAGACGCGAGCCACGTCCTGAATGGTCGCGCTTTTACGAAAGTTGACGGTTTTGCTGACCGCATTGTCCGTGTACTTCTGGAAAGCCGCCTGCATGCGGATATGCACCTCCGGGGTGATATCGTGGGCGGTCACGAATATTTTTTTTACGTCATCGGGGATCTCGTCGATGCCCTGCACGCTTCCGCGCTCGGCGATGCGCTGCATCAATTCCGGGGAATAAAACCCTCTTTCTCTGGCCAGTTTTTCAAAGTAGGGGTGCACTTCCACAAGTATGTCATTGTCCATGACCTGGCGGATATAGGAAACGGCAAAAAGAGGCTCCACACCGGAGGAAACATTGGCAATGATCGAGATCGTGCCGGTCGGCGCGATGGTGGTGACGGTGGCGTTACGCACAGGTGCATCACCTTTTTTGCCATAGATGGATTCAGCGAAGTTCGGGAACACGCCGCGCGCGGCGGCCAGTGCCACGGAGGCTTCACGGCCGCGATCACTGATAAATTTCATGACTTTTTCACCCAGCTCGACCGCCTCATCGGCATTGTAGGGAATTCCCAGCGCTATGAGCATATCCGCCCAGCCCATCACTCCCAGGCCGATTTTCCGGTTGGCCATCGTCATTTCGGCTATTTGCGGCAGAGGGTATTTATTGACTTCCACCACATTGTCCAGAAAGTGAACGGCCAGAAAAACCGTCTCTTTGAGCTTGTCCCACAGGATTTTGCCTCCGGAGACCATCTTTGCCAGATTGATGGAGCCGAGGTTGCAGGATTCGTAGGGCAGAAGGGGCTGCTCGCCGCAGGGGTTGGTGGATTCTATCGCTCCGACATGAGGCGTCGGGTTGTCGCGATTGAGGCGATCCAGAAAGACAATGCCCGGCTCGCCGTTTTCCCACGCCTGAGTGACGATGCGGTTGAAAACCTTGCGTGCGTTTAACTGGCCCGCGATCTCGCCGTTACGGGGGTTGACCAGATCGTAGTTTTCGTCTTTTTCCACCGCCTTCATGAAGGCCTCGGTCAACCCTACGGAAATATTGAAATTATTGAGTTGTTTGTGGTCGGCTTTGCACATGATGAAATCCATGATGTCCGGATGATCGACACGCAAAATTCCCATATTGGCGCCTCTTCTGGTGCCTCCCTGTTTGATCGTTTCCGTTGCCACATCGAAAACACGCATGAAGGAAATCGGGCCGCTGGAGATGCCGGTGGTGGTTAAAACAACATCATTGGCCGGGCGGAGCCGGGAAAAGGAAAACCCTGTCCCTCCGCCGGATTTATGAATCAGTGCGGTAAATTTGACCGCGTCGAAGATCTCTTCCATAGAATCGCCCACCGGCAGGACAAAGCAGGCGGACAACTGCCCCAACTCGCGCCCGGCATTCATCAATGTGGGGGAATTGGGGATAAACTCCAGACGAGCCATCATCTTATAGAAGTCATCGGCTAGGCCGGCGACGTCCGCCTGCCCGTCGAATTTTCTTTCCGCTTCGGCAATCGTTTTGGCGACGCGCTGGAACATCTGCAGGGGAGTTTCCAATACATTCCCTTCTTTATCACGCTTGAGGTAGCGTCTGGCCAAAACGGTAAGCGCGTTTTTTGACAGCTCCGGAATAATGGCAGTGCCGGTGGTTTTTTCCATGACGGGTAACTCCTTTAAGATGGCGTTGAAAAAAGAATAGTTAAACCAAAAAAACACTATATGTAGTGTGATGAATGGTATTAACCACAACATCTAGTTCTTGTCAATAGAAGGAAATAATTTTTATTAAAATCTGAAAAAAGGTGCGTGATTGGAGGTGAAAAATGCCGGAGTCCGGCGTACGATGGGGGCGACAACAGGATGTTTTTTAAAGGTTTTTTCCAAAAAGAGACGAACGGAGCCGCGCTGCCAGCCCGCGGGGTGAATGAAATTTTTGTACAGGGATAAATCCCCTTCATAAAAATCATGGGTGGCGAGGCCCTGCGCCTCCGGCGAATCGGCAGGCAGGTTGAAAACTGCCAGATTCATAAAAGTGATGTTCGCGGCATTCCGGATGACAAAATCAAGTGTTTTCGTGGCCTTTTCTTCGTTTTCCGGAGGAGTGCCAAACAGAAAATAGCAATAGGTGGCGATTCCCGCTTTTTTGAGTGCGGCGAGCGCGCGGGAAGCCTGTTTAAGATCTATCCCCTTGTTCATACGGTCTAAAACTTCCTGATCCCCCGATTCAATGCCGAGCTTGAGCATTGTGCAGCCGCTGTTTTTGAGTGCGAGGCAGAAATCTTCATCCGTCAGATGTTCCGTTACCCGTGCAAATCCGTACCAGGGAGGGCCAGGCGGCTGATCGGCGAGTGCGGCAAGCAGAGCGGGCGAAATCGAGCTGTCCAGAAGATGAATAAGTGATGGTTTGGTCAGGGCGGAAAGTTCTTTGAGCTCTTTGATGACCTGTTCCACCGGCAGGGGCAGATAGGGGCTGGATTCGGCGTTTTCCGGGCAAAACAGGCATTTTCGCCACCAGCAGCCGGCGGCGGCGCTGTAGGGCAGGATGAAACCGGGGGAAATATAGGGGTTTTTCACCAGCGACCCGTAATCTGCAGATGGGTGCTTTCCGGCTTTTTCCACTCCCAGCAGTGCGGCGAGCTGTTCTTCGCCGGGGCCGGCGATGACTTTTTCCACCAGACCGGGGAAAAGGTCGGCCCTGCCTGTGGTCCGCACCCAGGAGGTGGTAAGGCTGCCCCCCAGAATAATCTTCTGGTGGTGGTTCATTTTTTTGACCATTCCGATCATGGCCATGGTGCAAAGGGCCTGGCTCAGGAAATTTAGTGAAAACCCGATGAATTCCGGTGATTTTTCCACAGCCGGTCTGATGCAGTCCAAAAAATAGGGATAAAAGGGGTTGGTCTCCGGCTTTTCGGCTGCCGCAAAAAGATCTTCGCTTTTGACAGGTGACAACCCGGGGTCGCCATAGTCCGATAAAGACACCATGACGCCCCGGGCTTTCCCGGCCAGGGCCAAAAGATGATTTATGTCGCTTACGGCCCGTGAGTATAAGCTTTTGTTCTGATAGGTGGCCGCCCGTGATAGTGAGTTCAGATTTGCCTCCAGGTTTTTGGCGGCGCGGATGCCCCAGCGGCCGGCTCCGGCCACGGTTCGGGCTTCGGCGCGCATCAGATAAAGCAGTCCTTCGAGATTGGCGTCAATCAGCTGATGCTCAACACCGCCGCCGGACAGGCACGATGACAGGCGGGCGATGCCGGCAGGAGCTTCCGATGGTTTTGCCACAGGCGGGTGAATGAGAATTATTTTCTGGTTCATGGCTGATTCATAAACAAAGTCGGCTGCACTGAACAAATGCCGCACGGAGGCAGTTCCTGTCGTCGCGGTATTTAAGCAGTTTATAAAAAAAGCCCCGGATATTTGCACCGCCGGGGCTTTGTGATGATTGACTACTTGGCGATCTGCCCTCCGTCCACGACCAGGACATGGCCGGTCATGAACTGTGAGGCTGCCGATGCCAGAAAGACAGCCACTCCCTTCATGTCATCAACTTCACCGAATTTACGCAAAGGGATTTCCCTGAAGATCGCCTGCCGTATTCCCTGAAATTCCGGTTTGTCCACATATGCCATCATATCCGTGTGGAAAAACCCGGGCGCGATGGCATTGACACGGATGTTGTAGGGAGCGAGTTTGACGGCCAGGTTCATCGTCAGCAGATTAACAGCCGCCTTGGTGGAGTTGTAAGGCACGGCCGGATGCCCCTCTTCCGAGGAGCCGCGGAAGGCCATGACTGATGAAACATTGATGATATTGCCGCCCCCCTGCTCCTTCATATGGCGGGCGACCTTCTGAGTCAGCACCCAGACACCGCGGACGTTGACGTTAAACAGAAGGTCCCACTTTTCCAGGGGAAAATCCAGTGTGGGCGCACCCCAGGTCGCGCCTGCATTGTTTACCAGAATATCAATGCGGCCGAACTGTTTGAGCGCCTCTGCCAGCATGGCGTCCACCGAATCCTCCTTGCCCATGTCACAGACGATGGCCGCGGTTCTGACCCCGAAGGACTCTGCGAGTTCAGCGGCAGCCGCTTCAAGGTTCTTGATTTTCCGGGATGTCAAAATAATATCCGCTCCCGCCTCGGCAAGTCCCGTGGCAATGAATTTGCCGATACCGCGTCCGCCGCCGGTGACCAACGCGACCTTTCCCTTCAGGGAAAACATTTCGTCAAGTCTCATATCAACCTCCATTCAGATTATTGCCGGATACCCAACTGTGTCCGGTCCAGTCATAGCACTCGTGTGGGTGAAATTGCTGCTTGTATGCCATGCTCGGGTTTTCGCCGACACAATAGCCGAGATAGTAATGTTTCAATCCGGCTTCGCGGGCGAAGGCAATTTCGGCGAGCACGCTTAACGTCCCCAGGCGCAGATGGCTGTAATTAGTGTCAAAAATAAAATAGACGCTGCTCAGAGACGAACTTGCGCGATCGAGATAACCGACACCGACAAGTTCGTCATCAATATAATATTCGGACTGCACCGACGGGCATGATGGAGAATAGAAGCTCTCGATGAAATCATTTTTATCGGTATCCTGGCCGAAACGCTCCTTTGAATGGTCGGTATAGATTTGAAAAATTCTTTCCGAGTAACGTAATGGCCCGAAACTCACTCTGACGCCTGCTTCTTTGGCCTTACGCCGCACCCGTCTGTGGCTTTTTGAAGGTTTGAAGCCGGCGACGTCGACCCTGAGCGGCACACAGCTGCGACAATCGGGACAGGTCGGCCTGAAATAATAAACGCCGAACTTGCGCCAACCGGTTTCCAGGAGCTCCTGCAATTCCGCTTCGCTGACGTCCATGGCGAAAAAATACTCATAGCGCGCCAGCCGGTCAGTCAGGTAGGGACAGGGATGGAAAACGCCCAAAAATGGTTCTTTCAAAAGGATCATGGCATGAATTCAGGCGACCGGCAAAAAATCCGACGGGCAGCGGTTTTGGGGGTTTGTCTGATTTACTTGGTGCCGGAGGTCGGAGTCGAACCGACACTTTCGCGAGGAAAGGGGGATTTTGAGTCCCCTGCGTCTACCAGTTTCACCACTCCGGCACGGGCGGGATTATTATCGGAGGCAGGGAAAAAGTCAAGTTAAAAACGGTTGACAACCCGTAATTACACATGTTAAGGGGGCTGCTCGATTTGAGACGACCGGGGGCTGTAGCTCAGCTGGGAGAGCGCTTGAATGGCATTCAAGAGGCCAGGAGTTCGATCCTCCTCAGCTCCACCAAATATAAAAGGGAAGGCATCTGATGCCTTCCCTTTTGGCGTTTTTGCACATCAGACGCCGGGCGTTCCGCAAAAACAGCTCCTTTACAGATCTTTTGCCTCTTTGTTGATTTTGAGGCGCTTTTCCCTGACCATCTGTTCTTTGTTTTTTTCAAGCCAGGATTTGACCGCTTCATCGCGCTTAAGGTTGAGGGCGGCCCTGCGGTAGACTTCCTTTTTTATCTCAAAATCTTCCGGATCTGGGGCAGTGATGTCTTTGAGTTTAACAATGATGTAGGTATCCCCTGCGGCCAGCGGCTTATCCATGTAAGGACGGCTCGTACAAAGTAACATCAGATCTTCCATTGCTTCCGGGTGATCCCCGACCTTCGGAATGACGTTACCTGGGAGGAAAAACCCTGTTTCCTGAATGATCAGGCCTTTTTGTCGGGCGAGTTTTTCCATGCTTTCACCGCCTCTGAGTTTTCCGATGAGCTCATCGGCCTCGGCGGCTGTTACTTTGTCGCGCTGTTGTTGCAGATATTGCCGCCGCACTTCATTTTCCACATCTTTCAGTGCGGGCGTATAGGCGGCTTTTTTGTCTTCAATGAGGATAATATAATAGCCGTTTTCCGTGCCCAGCACCCTGGTCGTCTCATTTTTTTCCAGGCCCGCCAGCTGCGAGGCCAGATCTTTCAGGCCGGCCAGAGGCTGAGGCGGGCTGTTTATGGGAAAAAATCCCGCAGTTCCGGGACTGAGGTTATGTTCCCTGGCGTAGGCGTCAAAGTTCTGCTCCTGATAAATCGTATCATGAGCTTTTTTGGCCTCCGCGAGTGCGGTTTGCATTCCCAGGTTTTGCTTCATCTGTGCCGTGATCAGGGGCGCCGCCTGTTCCAGACTCAGAGGTTTGCCGCCTTTGCCCATGAAGCTGTCTTTGTGGCGATTGTATGTATCCCTGACATCGATGGCGCTTATTTCCACCGGTGCGTAGGATCGGCCGGGAAAATACAGATATCTGACTTTGAATTGTTCGGGAACGCGAAAAGCGCCGCTGTTTTCCCTCAGGTATTCCTCCAACTCGCCGGGTGTCGGCGCGGGGATTCTGGCGTTGGCAGTTGAAATCCTCACGAATTGGAGGTTGATTTTCTGGTTCTGCTGCGAATACAGATCAAAAACTTCCTGATCTGATACTTTAATCCCTTCTCGGATGATGCTTTCGATTTTTGCAGCGGCGAGGCTAACCTTCTGCCCTGACTCGAACTCTTCGGCGGTGATTTTATTGAAGCGCAGGAATTGATTGTATTTATTTCTGTCAAATTTCCCATCCGTAAGCAGGGCGGGCATGGCCATAATCGTTTGCATGACTTCGCCATCGGAAACCTGCATTTTGAAGTCGCGCGCTTTGGAGATGATAATCTGGCGGTTCAGGAGGCTGTCGTAGGCCATTTTTTTCAGATCCATCTGTTTGAGCATATCAGCGGTCAGGGCGCCTCCGTAGCGGTCTTTGACGATGTCCGTCATTTTGGAATACTCATTATAGTACTGGCTCTCGCTGATCGCCCGGCCGTCGATGATGGCCACCGCAGAGGCTCTTTGAGAGCTCCGGTCAGTGCCGAAATAAAAGACAAACACAAGAATGATGATGGCCATGAACAGCAGCATGAACCAGCCGCGCGCGTGCTTGCGGAAAAACTTCAGCATACGATCACCCCGAATACGGATATTAGACAGCCCATAAAAGTTGGTGCTATCCGTATTACAGTCATCTTTAAAATGCAAATACATTTTAAAAATGCGTTGATATGGCAGATGAAATACGATATAGACCAAAAATTAATGTATTACGATATATTATATTGCAACCACTACGGGAGGCATCATGCTGTTTGATTATATTCTGGGAAAATTTTCCAACGACCTGGCCATAGATCTGGGAACGGCCAATACGCTGGTTTATGTAAGGGGGAAAGGGATCATTTTAAATGAACCTTCGGTTGTCGCCGTGCATAAAGACAGCCGGGGGATAAAAAAAGTGCTTGCCGTGGGCAATGAGGCCAAAAGCATGCTGGGACGGACGCCTGGCAACATCGTCGCCATTCGGCCCCTGCGCGACGGAGTGATTGCTGATTTCGACATCACCGAGGCCATGCTCAAGCATTTTATCCTGAGCGTGCACAACCGCAAATCGCTGGTGCGCCCGCGGATCATCGTTTCCGTGCCCTCCGGGATTACGCAGGTGGAAAGGCGGGCAGTGCGTGAGACGGTCGAATCGGCCGGCGCCCGCGAGGTCTATCTTATTGAAGAGCCGATGGCGGCGGCCATCGGCGCGGGACTGCCTATTGCCGAGCCGACAAGTTCAATGGTGGTCGATATCGGCGGTGGCACCACTGAGGTGGCGGTTATTTCACTGGCCGGCATCGTATACGCGAAGTCGGCGCGCGCGGCGGGTGACAGGATCGACGAAGAGATTGTTCAGTATATGAAAAGAAAATACAGCCTTCTTATCGGCGAGAGGACCTCTGAAATCATCAAAACCGAAATCGGCTGTGCCTACCCTTTGAATGAAATCAAAACAATGGAAGTCAAGGGACGGGATCTGATTTCCGGCATCCCGAAAACGATCGAAACCAGTTCGGAAGAGATCCGCGAGGCGATCATGGAACCCGTGACGCTGGTGGTGGACGCAATCAAAGACGCACTGGAGAATGCGCCGCCGGAACTGGCCGGCGATATCGTCGACCGCGGCATCGTGCTCACCGGCGGCGGCGCGCTGTTGAAAAACATCGACGTTCTGATCCGCGAGGAAACAGGCCTGCCGATTACGATCGCCGATGATCCTCTCTCCGCCGTGGCCCGCGGTGCAGGCATGGCGCTCGATCAACTCGGCGTTCTCAAGGAAGTAACGATTCAGGTCTGATGACTTCAGGCATAACAGGCTGCCTCCGACGGCGGATATCAGGGAGACAATGTTTTTCAAGAATTATCGAACCGTCATTTTAATCTGTGCAGCCGTTGTCGCGGCTCTCGTTGTGCTTACGTACAGCCTGAAATACGGTTCCGAAACGTGGGCGGCCAAAAGACTGGTTCTGGAAGCGGCCGCGTCGGTACAGAAATTCTTCAATATCCCCGTTGATTGGACAAAAAACGCCTGGTCGCGCTACGTATATCTGGTCGGACTTGAAGAGGATAACCATAAACTCAAGCAGACGGTTACCGAGCTTCAGGAGCGTCTGGTTCAAGGCGAGGAGGGACGTCTCGAAGCTTTGAGACTAAAAAAGCTCCTCGAACTGCAGGACGAGCGGCAACTGAACTATGTAGCCGCCCGGGTGATCGGAAAAGAGCAGGGAGCCTTTTCCAGGAGTCTCTGGATCAATAAAGGAAGCGCGCATGGTTTCAAGCCGGGCATGCCGGTGATGGTTTCGCAGGGGCTGATCGGAAGGATTACCGATGTTTCCTGGCATAATTCAAAAGTAATGTTGCTCATCGATCAAAGCTCCAATGTGGATGCCCTCGTCCAGAGGACAAGAGCACAGGGAATCGTGCGCGGCGCAGGGGCGCGCGACTGCGTAATGCGCTATGTTTCAAAAACGCAGGACGTCAGGGAGGGAGATCTGGTTTTGACATCAGGTCTTAGCAATATTTTCCCCAAGGGGTTGCTCATCGGCAGGGTCAGTCATGTGGAACGCCCGAACTTCGGCCTGTTTTTACAGATCCACGTTGCCCCTTTTGCTGATTTTGCCTCTGTAGAGGAAGTGATGGTGGCCACTGGTGCCCTGCCACAGGATCTGGCCGGACAGAAAACAGCGAAATGATTTATTACCTGCTCACACCCTTTGCGGCGATTGTTCTGGTGGTGTTTCAGAACACACTGGCTGATGTTCTTTTTTCCGGCTGGCTGCCCCTTGAGCTGTCGCTGGCGTTGGTGATTTATGCCGGCTTTCGCCTTGATGCTCTCCAGGGGGCGGTATTTGCCTTTATTGTCGGTTTTGTCTTTGATTGTGTTTCGGGCGCGCCCCCGGGTCTTTTTGCGATTATTTATCTCATGATTTTTATTATTTCGTTTTTTGTTTCCATGCGGTTTGCCGCAGAGAAACTCTTACTGATCGCCGTCGTCGGCCTTGCCTGTTCGCTCATAGAATCAGCGCTTGTGCTGGCTGTTTACTATTTTATTTTAAAATTCGAAAACTTAAGCGATATGCTGTTCGCTTTTGTACTTCAGGCGCTGCTTGTCAGTTTTCTTTCGGTCGGCGTCTTTTATGTGATGCACAGAATGGAAAGGTTCTTCAATGGAGGCAAAAGGGAGTTTCCGAGACGGGCCGCAGCCGGCAGAATTTCGGTCCAGGCTTAGACTGGTTCTGGCGATAGCCTGCCTGGCGGTTCTGACATTGACTGCAAGGCTCTGGTATCTGCAGGTTATTCGCGGCGAAGAGCTAAAGCATCGCTCGGAAAATAACGCCGTGCGTCTGCGAGCCGTCCAGCCTCTCCGGGGATTGATCATGGATCGCCACGGCGAAGTCCTGGTGGATAATCGGGCCTCGTTTGATGTGCTGGTCATGCCCGCCAGGGATTTTCAGCCACAGACGATCGTCCAAAAGGTTCAGGAGATTTACAAAACAAAGTCTCTGGAATTTGCCCCCGACCAGCCTCTGCCTGCCGCCATCAAGACCCATCTTCCCGTGCGTCTGGAAAAAAATGTAGACCTGGATAAAGTAGCGCTTATCGAAACCAACTCCATTGATCTGCCGGGGGTCTATATCGGCGTTACGCCGGTCAGGCTTTACGTGGATGGGGAGGTCATCGCCCCGATAGTCGGCTATACCGGAGAAGTCAGCAAAGATGAACTTGACTATGGCAAAGGCGATCTTCTGCCGGGTGATATTACAGGAAAGACCGGGCTGGAAAAAATCCTCGACCCCTATATTCGCGGGCGGCGGGGCAATGAACTGATTGAAGTCAACGCGTTCGGCCGGGTGATCAAAAATCTGGGGCGTATTGACCCTGTCTCCGGCGCCGATGTCGTTTTGACCATTGACGCGAATCTGCAAAGGGTATCGTGGGAGGCATTTGCCGGCCTGGCCGGCGCGGCCGTGGCGATGGACCCGCGCGATGGCTCCATTCTGGCAATGGTCAGTGCTCCTTCTTTCGACCCTAATCTCTTCAACAGCGGGATTGCACGCGACCAATGGAATCAACTGCAAAACAACCCGCTCAAGCCTTTGTCCAACCGGGTTATTTCCGGGCAATATCCGCCCGGTTCCACCTACAAAATGATCGTCGCCGCTGCGGCACTCGAAGAGGGGATCATCACCCCCGAAACCAAAGTTCATTGCAACGGGACTTTCGTACTGGGCGGCAGAGCGTATCGCTGCTGGAAAAAGCACGGGCATGGCCCGGTCAATTTGCACCGGGCACTCGTCGAATCCTGTGATGTTTATTTTTACACGGTCGGGAGAATGCTCGGCGTGGATAAGATAGCGCAATATGCTGAGAAATTCGGCCTGGGAGGCCTCACCGGAATCGAGTTGCCCCATGAAAAAAGGGGGCTTGTCCCGACAAAGGACTGGAAGCTGGCCCGTATGAAAGAGCCGTGGCAGCAGGGAGAAACGATTTCGATATCAATCGGACAGGGATTTAATTTGACTACACCGCTGCAGCTGGCACAGGCCTACAGCGCACTGGCCAACGGAGGCACCAGATGGCGCCCTCGTCTGGTTCAAAAAGTGATATCCCCCGAGGGGACGGTTTTAAAAGAATTTTTGCCTGAAAAAACGGGGGAGGTCCTGTTGAGCCAGAAAACGATGACGCTTCTGGGGCAGGCCCTCTGGGGAGTGGTGAACGAGCCGGGCGGCACCGGGGCGGCGGCGCGCCGGTGTGACGCGGATGTGTGCGGCAAGACCGGCACGTCCCAGGTGATCGGCCTGCCGCAGAATGAAAAGGCCCGCCGGTCGATGAAAATGGCTGATTTCCATAAGGACCATGCTCTTTTTGTCTGCTACGCGCCGATGAAAAACCCGGAAATAGCCGTGGCCGTGATCGCTGAGAACGCAGGTGGCGGGGGAGCGGTGGCCGCCCCGATCGCCCGCAAAATTCTCGATGCCTACTTCGAGGGCAAAAAACAGCAACAAGCGGCAAGTCTTGCCGGAAAAGGCGCTCCTGCAGGCACTTAAAATAGCGTCCCGTGCGGTGCCGCATTCGGGCACCCGGGGGCGCAAGAGGCAAAGATGGTTTTTTTTAAATACGATCGCCGGATATTCCAGAACTTCGACTGGACATTATTCGCGCTGGTGCTGTGTCTTTGCGCCATAGGCGTGGTTAATGTTTATTCGACGGATTTCGGTCTTGGTGAAAATGCGCCGCAACTGTACCTCAAACAGATTCAATGGGTCATTATCGGCCTTCTTCTAATGGCGGTTACTTTTCTGATCGATTATCGGGCGATAGCACAGGCAGCCTACGTTATTTACGGACTTTTGCTGGCCTCTCTTGTTTATGTAGCTTTTTTCGGCCATGTGGCCAACGGAGCGCAAAGGTGGATTTCCTTCGGCTTTTTTCTGTTGCAGCCGTCTGAATTTATGAAAGTCGCTTTGATTGTCGTACTGGCCAGGTATTTCGACGATCATAAATCCCGTGAACCATACCTGTTGAGGGAAATATTCATACCATTTGTGCTGGTTTTGCTTCCCTGTGTGCTGATTATAAGGCAGCCGGACCTGGGCACGGCCCTGTTACTTTTCATAGTTGCCGTTTCCATGGTTCTGTTTATCGGCGTTCACTGGAAATCCATCGCGATTGCGGCGGCGAGCGCCCTGGTGATGATACCTTTGGCCTGGATGCTTTTGAAGGATTATCAAAAAGAGAGGCTGCTTATTTTCCTGTCACCCGAGAGCGATCCGCTGGGCTCCGGTTATCACATTATCCAATCCATGATTGCCATCGGCTCCGGAGGACTTCTGGGGAAGGGGTATTTACAGGGCTCCCAAACTCAACTGAAGTTCCTGCCGGAGCAACAGACCGACTTTGTTTTTTCGGTGTTTGCGGAGGAGTGGGGGTTTGTCGGAGGTGTTGCCCTGATGTTTATATTCGTGTCCATTTTGGTCCTGGGTTTCAGGATTGCCCTTCATTCCAGGGATTTACTGGGCACAATCCTGGCCTTTGGCGTTACCGCGCTTATCGGCTGGGAAATAATTATCAATATGGGCATGGTTTTGGGTATGTTGCCGGTTGTCGGTATTCCGCTGCCTTTTTTGAGTTACGGCGGCTCGGCGATGGCTTCCATGCTGGCAGCGGTAGGTCTTTTGATGAATATCAGCGTGCGCCGCTTTATTTTGCAACACTGACATCCGGCGGGGCAGGCAGGGAAGGGGTATGACGATGTGGGAAAAAAAGAAACCAAAGGAAGAGCTCAAGGCTTTACTGGGGAAGGGTGCTGAATTCACGGGCAAAATGATTTTCGACGGCATGGTGAGAATCGATGGTGTTTTTTCCGGTGAGATATTCGGCCAGGGTTCCCTGGACATAGGCCAGGGGGCCGTGGTGAAAGCCGACATGGATGTGCACAGAGTCTACATTGCCGGAGAAGTGACAGGCAGCATAAAAGCGCAACAGAAGGTCAGTATTCACTCCACCGGCAAACTGTGCGGGGACGTGCATACGCCGGTTCTGGTCATTGAAGAAGGGGCTTTTTTTGACGGCAGGTCCTTCATGAGTGATGTGTCACAAAAAGAAGCCTCTACGAAAAAAAATGGCCGGGAAACTGTAAGCCAGTAATTTCATTAAGTAACGCCATGTTTTACAAAAAGCAGACCGTCGGTCATAAAAAAGCTTGACATACCAATAAGGGTGTGATTAGAAGACTGCGTCTTCACGGTGCGGCAAGGTTTATAGCCGGATACTTGAGCTTCAATCTCCCGAGGCAGATCACCGCCGGAGATGACGCTGTTTGAATATAGATACAACCAATACATCTGCAATTGCCCCGCGCCGAAGCGCAACCGGGTCAGAAAAAACGACGAGGTAAGTTGTGGTTACCGTAATTCCTGATTTCACTCTGTTAGTTCAGGCGGCCATATTCATCATTCTCATTTTTATCCTTAACGCCCTTCTTTACAAGCCCATTTTGTCCATCATCGAGCGCCGCAAAAAGCAGCTCGAAGAAGCCGAAAACGAAATAAAGCTTTTTCAGGACTCCGTGAACAAGAAAGTGGCGGAGTACGATGAAAAACTAATCAAAGCAAAAACAACCGCCTCGGACCTCAAAAAAGAGGTCATCAATGAAGGCGCCCAACAGGCGAAAAGCATCGTCGATGCGGTCAGGAACGAAATCCCTCTAATGACTCAGGAGTTTCAGAAAAAGATAGACGCTGAGATGCAGGTCGCCCGCCAGGTCCTGGAAGGGCAGTCCCGCAAGCTTTCGCTGGAAATCGCGGAAAAGGTTTTGGGAAGGAGTATGCAATGAGGCCTGCACGTAAAAAGAATTGTTTTTCGCTGATTCTTTCCCTGTTCATCGTTTTGCTGCCGTTATTCGCCGCTTTCGCGTCAGGCGGAGAGGGCGGACACGACTCCTCCCAGTGGAAAGGGCTGGCCTTTAAGACTTTTAATGCCGCCATTATCATCGGCGCCCTGGTGTGGTTTCTGGCGCCCAAAATTAAAAGCTTTTTTTCCGGCCGCCGCCAGGAGATAAAGGAGTCGCTCGAGAGTGCCGCCGCGCAAAAGGCGGAGGCCGAAAAACAATACAGAGAGTATTCTGAAAAGATCGACAAGGCGTCACAGGAAATTGACGGCATTTTTGAAATGATCAAAGCCCAGGGTGTTGTGGAGAAAGAAAAAATCATCGAGGACGCCCGGAAAGTGGCTGCTAAAATGAAAGAGGATGCGCAGGCGCGTATCGAACAGGAGCTTTCGAAGGCGTCGACCCAGCTGCGCAATGAAGCGGTTGTTCTTTCAGTGCAGATGGCGGAGGAAATTCTGAAAAAAAGTATAACCGCGCAGGATCATGAGGCCATGATCAGGGAATATGTGGATAAGGTGGTGAGCAAAAATTGATCAGCAATATTGCCAAACGTTACGCTCGCGCGTTTTTTGAACTTGCCGAGGAAGAAAATAAACTGGAGCAGTATTATAACGAACTGAACCTGTTTTCTTCCATAATGAAACAAAACAAAGACCTCAATGGTTTTCTGGTCAATCCCATTTTTGAGCAGGAAGACAAAAAAAGGGTTTTGGAACAGGTCATCAGCAAGCTTTCCCTGTCTCCCATGACCATTAATTTCCTGAAACTACTGATCGATAAAAAAAGAATCGACGCTCTGGCCGATATAGAAAGTTGTTACCGGCAACAGATGGATGAAGTGCTGAAAAAACTGCGCGCCACCGTGAAAACCGCATTTCCCTTATCTGAGGAAATGCTCGCGTATGTAACGTCCGGTCTGGAAAAAATGACCGGCAAGCAGGTGGAAGTGACGGTGGAAACGGACGAGAGTCTTTTGGGCGGCATAATGATTGGCCTTGGTGACACTCTGTATGATGGAAGCATCAAAAGCCAGTTGAACAATATGAGGAATCTCTTAGGGGAGGCTAGATAAAGCATGGAGACAATTAAAGCGGAAGAAATCAGTCAAATCATTTCCGAGCAGATTAAAAGCTATGAAAAAAAGCTGGATATAAGCGAAACGGGAACCGTTCTCTCCGTCGGTGATGGTATCGCGCGCATTTACGGCGTGCAAAATGCCATGGCCATGGAGCTCCTTGAGTTCCCGGGCGGTATTCTCGGCATGGTTCTCAACCTCGAAACGGATAACGTAGGTGTGGCTGTTCTGGGCGAAGTAACACACATCAAAGAGGGAGACATCGTCAAGAGGACAGGAAAAATCGCTCAGGTCCCGGTGGGCGAAGCCCTGCTTGGTCGCGTTATTGACGCTACCGGCAATCCGCTGGACGGCAAAGGGCCCATCGAGACGAAAGATTTCCGCCGTATCGAAATGGTCGCTCCCGGCGTTATCGAGCGTCAACCGGTCAACGAGCCGATGTACACGGGCCTTAAGGCTATCGACGCCATGACACCGATCGGACGCGGCCAGCGTGAACTGATCATCGGTGACCGGCAGATCGGCAAGACCGCCATTTGCGTTGATGCCATCATCCGCCAGAAAAACACCGGCGTCAAATGCATCTATGTCGCCATCGGACAGAAAAAATCAACGGTCGCCCAGGTTGTGGAAAGGCTGCGGCAAAACGACGCCATGTCTTACACATGTGTCGTTGCCGGCTGCGCTTCCGACCCGGCCACCCTTCAGTACATCGCCGCTTATGCCGGCTGCAGTATCGGTGAATACTTCCGCGACAACGGCCAGGACGCCCTGATTATTTATGACGACCTGTCCAAGCAGGCGGTGGCGTATCGCCAGATTTCCCTTCTGCTTCGTCGCCCCCCCGGACGTGAAGCCTATCCCGGTGACATTTTCTACAACCATTCCCGTCTGCTCGAAAGAGCGGCCCGTGTCAGTGCGGAGCTCGGCGGCGGCTCCCTTACCGCACTGCCGATTATTGAAACGCAGGCCGGTGACGTGTCCGCCTATATTCCGACCAACGTTATTTCAATCACCGACGGGCAGGTTTATCTGGAACCGAGCCTCTTCTTTGCCGGCATCCGTCCGGCCATCAACGTCGGTCTGTCCGTCTCCCGCGTCGGCGGCGCCGCCCAGACCAAGGCAATGAAGCAGGTGGCCGGCACACTGAAGCTTGACCTCGCCCAGTTCCGCGAGCTGGCGGCCTTCGCTCAGTTCGGCTCCGACCTGGATAAATCAACCCAGGCACAGCTCGACCGCGGGGTGCGTCTCGTCGAACTTCTCAAGCAGCCGCAGTTCCAGCCCATGTCCCTGGGAGAGCAGGTAACTGTTCTTTTTGCCGGAAGCCGCGGCTTCATCGACAAGGTGGACGTGGAAAAGGTCCTTATTTACGAACAGCAGCTTCTAAGTTTTGTCAAAAGCAAGCATCCGGAGATACTGCAGGAGATTGACGAAAAACAGATTATTTCTCCCGAGCTGGAGAAAAAAATGAAAGATGTCCTGACATCTTTTGAGTCTGCTTTTGTCCCTGAATAGTGCCCGAACAATGATTCGGGCCGCGCGCCTATACGCGACGGTGAGCGCTCGCCGGAAAAAATCAGTATTGAGAGGAGTGTTTAGTGGCCTCGCTAAAAGATATAAAAAGAAAAGTAACAGCAGTCCAAAAGACAAAGCAAATTACCCGTGCCATGAATATGGTGTCAGCGGCGAAATTTAAATCGGCGCAGGTGAAAATGGAAAATTTCCGCCCCTATGCCGGCAAGTTCATGGATGTTCTCAATAGCCTGGCACTGAGGGTGGAAAGCCTCTCCCATCCGCTTCTGGCCGTTCGCGACCCGAAGCGTATCCGCGTGATTTGCATGACCTCCGACAGAGGGCTCTGCGGCGCTTTTAACGCAAACCTGATCAAGGCAACGGAGAAATTTATAAAGGGAAAGGTTCAGGAAGACAAAGAGGTCGGCCTTATCAGTGTCGGCCGCAAAGGCAGGGACTACTTCCGGAAAAAAGCGAACATTCTGGCGCAAAAAGTTGACGCTTTGAGCAAGTTTGACATGACGCTGGCCGTTTCCATTGCAGATGAGGTGATCGGGCCCTTCATGAAGGAAGAGTATGACGAACTTTATCTGATTTATAATCAGTTTGTTAACGTGTCGGTGCAGAAACCGACGGTGGTCCGCCTCTTCCCCCTGCCATCAATAGGTCAGGAAATGGATGTTGAGCCTGATTTACGCGTCGATTACTCCTATGAACCGTCAGCGGAAATATTGCTGCATAAATTATTGCCGATGTATGTCCATGTTCTTGTTTATCGTGCCCTTCTGGAAACGTCAGCCGGCGAAAACGGAGCGCGGATGGCTGCTATGGATAACGCGACCAGCAACTGTGAAGAGCTGATTCGCTCACTGACGCTGAAAATGAACAAAGCCAGGCAGGCGGCGATTACCGCGGAGCTGATGGACATCGTGGGCGGTACGGAAGCCCTGGCGAAAGGCTGATTTTACGGTGGTGAACACACCGTAAGAAAATATATTACGACTATTGGCAAGGAGATTCTCATGAATATAGGAAAGATTGTTCAGGTTATTGGCCCTGTTGTTGACGTGGCTTTTGAAGAAGGCCAGCTTCCCAGCATATTGAACGCGGTTTTGGTCACCAACCCCGCCATCAACGATCAGGAGGATAACCTGGTTATTGAAGTCGCGCAGCACCTCGGCGACAACGTAGTACGCTGCATCGCCATGGATATTACCGATGGACTTGTACGCGGCATGAACGCAAAGGATACAGGTGCCCCGATTATGGTGCCGGTCGGTAAAGAAGGGCTCGGCAGAATTTTGAACGTGGTCGGTCGTCCCGTTGATGGCCTGGGGCCGGTAAATGCGCAAAATCTCGCTCCGATTCACCGCGACGCTCCCTCCTTCCTTGAACAGGATACCTCCGTACACGTCCTGGAAACAGGCGTCAAGGTCATTGACCTGCTTGTCCCGTTTCCGCGCGGCGGTAAAATGGGGCTGTTCGGCGGCGCAGGTGTCGGCAAGACAGTCGTGATGATGGAAATGATCAACAACATCGCCATGCACCACGGCGGTATTTCCGTATTCTGCGGCGTGGGTGAAAGAACCCGTGAAGGAAACGACCTGTATCGCGAAATGCTGGAATCCGGAGTTATCAAACAGGCGGCATTGATTTACGGTCAGATGACGGAGCCGCCCGGAGCACGCGCCCGCGTCGCCCTGACAGGTCTGGCCGCCGCTGAGTATTTCCGTGATGTAGAAGGCCAGGACGTGCTCTTTTTTGTCGATAATATCTTCCGTTTCACGCAGGCCGGTTCCGAAGTGTCCGCTCTGCTGGGCCGTATGCCCTCCGCGGTCGGTTACCAGCCCACACTGGCAACAGACCTGGGCGCTCTGCAGGAGCGTATTACCTCGACCACTAAAGGTTCGATCACCGCCGTGCAGTGCGTTTACGTGCCGGCCGACGACCTTACCGACCCGGCGCCCGCGACAACCTTCGCGCATCTTGATGGAACGCTGGTTTTGTCCCGTCCGATCGCCGAACTCGGCATTTACCCGGCGGTGGACCCGCTTGATTCCACATCACGTATTCTCGACCCCAATGTGCTGGGTGACGATCATTATCAGGTTGCGCGCCAGGTACAGGTTACACTGCAGAAGTATAAAGACCTCCAGGACATCATCGCCATTCTGGGCATGGATGAACTGTCCGAAGAAGACAAGTTGACCGTGAGCCGCGCCCGTAAAATCCAGAGATTCCTGTCACAGCCCTTCTTTGTCGCCGCTCAGTTTACCGGCACAGAAGGAAAGTTCGTGTCCATGGCCGACACAGTCCGCGGCTTTAAGGAAATCCTGGAAGGCAAGCACGATGAATTACCCGAGCAGGCTTTTTATATGGTCGGAGGCATTGAGGAAGCAATCGAGAAAGCCCAGAGGCTTTCCTAGTTAGCGAGGAATTCCATGTCGGATGATTTAATGCTGGAAGTTGTTACGCCGGGGAGGATCGTCTTTTCCGGCAAGGTTGAGGAAGTCACTCTTCCTGGAACGGAAGGGGAATTCGGTGTGTTGCGCGGCCATGAGCCTTTTCTGACCTCCGTCGATATCGGTGAGTTGTATTTTTTGGCCAATGGCAAAAAAGTGTATTATGCCGTCAATACAGGCTATGCGGAAGTGACCGGAAGCAAGGTAACGGTTTTGATAGAAACGGCCGAAAGAGCAGACGCTATCGATAAAGACAGGGCGGCTAAAGCCAAGGAGAGTGCAACGGCCAGACTGGCGCAGCTCTCCAAGGAAGACAGTGAATATGAAATAATGAGCCTGGCGCTTGCCAGAGCCAATAACCGGATCAGTGTTGCGGAAAAACTGTCGCAAAGCTGATCTGCCAGTATATTGTAAAAATGATATTGTAAAAAGGCGGCTTCCTGAGAAAAGAGCCGCCTTTTTTATCTGCCGGGAGGGGACGGATTAGGGGATATGTGTCGTCATTGAGAGGAAATATCCACAATCTGAAAATGTCTCGTTCCGCCCGGTGCGTTGACGATAACTTCACTGTCGATTTTCTTGCCGATAAGAGCTTTGCCTATCGGTGAGGTGACGGAAATTTTGTTTTGGCTGATATCCGACTCCAGTGGCCCCACAAGCTGGTACTTGATTTCTTCTCCGTTTTCATCATCGGTAACGGTCACAAAGCACCCGAAGACCACTTTATCGCTGCCCGGCCCCGTCGAGTCGATGATTTCACAGGAGGCCAGGTTGTTTTCCAGCTCCTGAACCCTGCCATGCAAAAATGACTGACGCTCTTTAGCGGCAGCATATTCTGCGTTTTCCGAGATGTCTCCGTGCGACCTGGCTATCTCGATGTCCCGAACATTTTCCGGTATGGAAACATTTTTCAGTTTTTCGAGGTCCTTTTTCAGTTTTTCGAACCCCTGTTTGGTAATAGGTATCTTTGCCATTTTATCCCCTGGTTATTATTTTCTTCATGGTATGTTGCCGATTTTTCAAGCGGGCAGGCTTAATTTTTATTTTTACAACGCTAGATGAGAAAAAAATTCCTGTCAAGCGGCTTTTATTACGATTTACCGCCTGCCCACTCCTGACTTCGACAGTTTAGCGTATTTGCTGTTCTGTAAGTTATTGTAAGTAGGGGATTTGAGATTTGGCGGCGTTTTGTAGTGCCCCAAGATAAAATAGTTATTGACATGTCTTTTTTCTTTTGC
>Ga0255347_1002997_pt1 | contig 22714 bp, 14 predicted proteins | sample wastewater_treat_2_FD_192479 | JGI IMG/M metagenome (GOLD analysis project Ga0255347, IMG submission 192479) | Wastewater microbial communities from Lulu Island WWTP, Vancouver, Canada - plant24 | ecosystem: Engineered > WWTP > Wastewater > Unclassified | place: Canada: Vancouver, British...
TTGTCTGGGACGTGCTCGTCTCGTGGCCGAACCACAAGATCGAGACGGAGTCGGTCGACTTCAAGGTGACGGCGTGGGCGCTTGACGATCCGCCGCCGGTGATGGTCGTCGAATTGACCGGTGATAAGGCAATCCGTTTCTACGAAGATGTCGCCCAGCTTGACGGCGGTGTCACGAACGTGAAGTATAAGACGGACTGCCTTGTCTTCCGGAAGATTCCGGCCAAGGGTGCGGTGTTCACGATGGGCGGTAAGGCGGGGGACAGTGGTTCCCGCCTGCCGCACAAGGTCGGATTCACCAATGACTTCTATCTCGGCATCTACGAGGTGACCCAGAAGCAGCTCCTGACGATGACGGTCGGGACGCGTGGGTTGCCGGACGGCTGGCGCGGCTCGCATGAACAGTTTACGACGCTGGCCGATGCCGATCTGCTGCCGGCGCAGAGCGTCGCCTACGGTCGGGGGGATGATGCCAAGTACTATTCGCTGATGGCTTGGAATCTGTGGAGTGTGACTGATGTGCAGGGCATGCGGACCATAACCGATGATGCGCTTTTGAGTAAGATCCGCGCGCACACCGGGCTTAAGGCCGATCTGCCGACAAGCGCACAGTGGGAGTTTGCCTGCCGCGCGGGAGCGGTAGGCCCCTATTATAACGGCAAAGGCGCGGAGGATCTCGGTGAGATTGCCTGGTATGACGGTAATTGCACGAATGAGTTGACCCAAGCGGCCGAGCCGCATCCGGTCGGACTCAAGGCGCCGAATGCCTTCGGGCTCTACGACATGCTGGGCAATGTCTGGGAGTATGTGTTGGACAAGTATTGGTCTGACTCCTATCCATTCGCTGCCTACGAGATCGAGCCGCCGGGGCCTGCCTCAAATACTGGCGGCACTATTACCGTACGCGGCGGCAGTTATATTAATGAAGCCGGGAATTGCACGAACTATCAGCTTGTTCCTCGCTATTGTTACAACTTACCGGATGAGAGTTCGCCCTATGGTTTCCGTCTCTGGGCGCCTGCGGAGGTGCCGTGAAGGAAGCATCAAAGGCAAGGAGAATCCAAATGAAGAAATCAATTCTGTTCCTGATGTTTTTGGGCGTGTCGTTCGTAGTTTCGGGTGCAACCGTTTCTAACGTCTCTGTTACGACGGAGGCGGACGATATCGTAAAAATCACCTACAATCTGGATGAGTCGTCGATCATCATGATGACGGTGAGGACCAACGGTGCGGCTGTCGCCGATTCGTCGATCGCTCATGCGTTCGGCGATGTCCGGCGTAAAGTGGCCGCAGGACAAGGGACGATCCTGTGGGCCATCGACCGAGACCTGAACGGTGTCCTGTCGAACGGGTTCACGGTCGAGCTGACGCCTTGGTCGCTCAAAAATCCGCCGGAAGTGATGGTCGTCGACCTGCGCGCCCGCAACAACTTCACCTTCTACCGCTCGGTGGATGATCTGCCGGATGGCGGCCTCGCCAATGACAAGTACCGTATCGGTTATATGGTCATGAAGAAGATACCGATGAAGGGCGTCACGTTCCTGTGCGGCAATCCGGGTACGACCACAGGCCGTTATGCACCGTTTCTCAACTCCTTCACGAATGACTTCTATTTCGGCATATACCCGGTGACCCAAGCGCAGAACTACACCGTCACCGGATTGACTGATTCCGAGCCGTCGACTGATCCAGAGGCACATCTGCGACCGGTGGACAAGATCAATTATGACAGCATTCGCGGAACCTCTTACTTCTGGCCTGCGGACGGACATAATGTGACCACCGGATGCCGGTTGGGAAAATTCCGGCTGCTGGGGCTGCTATTCGACATGCCGACGAGCACACAGTGGGAATACGCCTGCCGGGCCGGCGAACAGGGTGACTATTACAACGGCAAGGACGCTTCGTACTTCGATGAGATCGGGTGGTCTTCGGAAAACGGCAAAGACGCCGAAGGGAACCCTGTTTCGCATCCAGTAGGACACAAGCAGCCGAATGCTTGGGGCCTTTATGACATGCTGGGTAATGTAAATGAGTGGACGCTTGATTGGTACCGTCCGTACGAGATTGAAAATCGCACGACCGAAACGAAGGTCGATTATCCGGGATTGCCCGAGGGTGTCTTCTACGAATCGACCGACTACCGCGTATCAAAGACCCGTCGTGGCGGTTCGGTTCACAGTTCTGCGGATGATTTCAAAGTGTATTCATTCAGCAACTACAATCGCAATGCCGGCCCTTACACATTAAATGGCTATCGTCTCTGCGTGCCTGCGGAGATTCCTTGATTATGAAATGCGGTGCTTGGGTCTGCGCGCTTTGCCTGATAGCGCTCGTGCAGGGGTTTGCTTCGGGCATTACCCCTGGTTGGGACGGACTTTATGACGGGCGCAGGTTGCGCAATCCGGCGAAGCCCTACTGGGAGGCGTCGATCACAAACGGGCTCGACGCATTCGATGTCGAGTGGGCGAAGGGTGCGACGGGAAACGTGGCCTATGCGGACGGTAAGCTCGTCATCGAGAAGACGAACGACGCCGGCTACGGCGTCGTGTCGATGCGTCGCGGCCTGACGATGCCGGTCAAGACGAAACTCCGCAGTTTCGTGGACGCCGAGATCTCGGACGCGGACGGCGACTACTCTCTCGCGTTGCCGCGCATCCTCGACGGAAACAACCGGCTTCATTCGTGCTGGGGTCTGGATGCGATAGGGGTCTTCATGGGCGGCGGGCAGAAGACGGCGTACCTCGTGAACACGCCGCCCGGCGTGGCCGAGCGCCGGTTCTCGCATCATGTCGTCTCGGAGACCGGCGGGACCAATCTCACTCCGGCGATTGTGATCGCCGGCGCGCCGGCGAAGATGAAAGTGGTCCGCTGGGGTATCGAGGACTATGACCGCGCGCACGATGCTTGGGTGCGCGAACGCGCGAAGTGCTATCCGAAACGCGACCACAAGACCGATCTGGAGGAGGAGTCGGCTTTCGCGCAGCGGATTGCTGCGGATGTCGAGCACACGGCGAAGGTCGTCCGGAAGGACGGCGGCGTGCGGCTGCTGGTTGATGGCGCCCTCGAACTACCGTTCATATACAAAAACGCCCATTGCTGGAATCGCAACTGGGGTGATTACAACGGACGGGCGATGTCCCGTAACGGCATCCGCCTGCAGACGATCAATGTCGGAGGGGCCGATCATTGGAATGGCGCGGTCTGGGATCGCGAACAGGCACTCAAGGACATTCGCGACCAGATGCGCTGCTCACCAGACGCGCTCTATATCATGACCTTCGACGCCACGACACCGCGAGCGTATGCCGAGGCGAATCCGACGGAGTGGATGCGTCATCCGGACGGCACACCGATCGGCGGTAATTGGGGTTCGGGCTACGGAAGCTACTCCTATACCGAGGAGAAACGCGAGATGCCGACCAATTGCTGGCCGTGGATTTCGGTCAGCTCGAAGAAGTATCGGGCAGACATGCAGGCGATTCTCGCGGGACTCGTCGAGGATCTGAAGCGCGAGGAACTTTCGAAACGCATCATCGGTCTCCATACAAGCGGCTGGCATGACGGGCAGTTCGCGCAGTACAGACCGGACTTCTCGGAATGTGCGCGGCAGGGGTTCCGGGAGTATCTGAAGGCGAAGGGGATTGCCACGCCCGAAGACTTCAAGTTGCCGGTTCCGGGGAAGGAAAGTTGGTTCGGGGGCGAGAAGGCCGACTTGCAACATCAGTTCAATGTTTACCTGCATATTGCGCCGTTCCGCTGTCAGGAGGAGTTGGTCCAGACTGCGAAGCGTTGCTTTGGTAAAGACATCGTCGCAATGCATTGGTGTATGGGATTGTGGGGCGGCCAGATGAACTGCGCCCATTATCTTGAGGAGTTCTGCGCCTCCGATGTGATGGATGCGCTTGTCGCGCAACCATCCTACGTGCGGCGTCTTCCAGGTAATTCCGTCGGCGTGGCGGCACCGGTTGAGTCGTTTTCGAAGCATGGAAAGCTCTATATTGACGAGCTTGACCTGCGCGCTTACGGCTTGATCGCAGGCTATGTCAAAGAGCCGTCCGCCATGGGGCTTGGTCACGCGACTGACTTCCCGATGTGGCAGACGATCAACCGTCGGATGGTCGGGCGTCTTTTCGCCCGCGGACATGGCCTGTGGTACTATGACATCTCTGGCGGCTTCTACGACCCGCCTGAAATCGCCGCAGACATCGGCGCTGCGGCCCGAACTGGTCGTGAGTTGCTGGCCGCCGCTGCGGCCGATCCGGGCTGGCGTCCGTCTGCGGCGCTGGTGGTGGATGAAAAGGGCATGCTCTGGCGCAATTCAATCGGCAACGCCCGTTGTGCCGACATCGCAGGCGTTATCGGGGGGCAGACGGAGCTACTGGCCTCGTCCAGCGTACCTTATGAGACATGGACTGCGGCGGATGCGATGGGTGATCCATCGCTGTTGACGAATGCCAAGGTTGTCGCGCTGGGCGGCTTCTTCAAACTGGATGCGGCTCGCGAGAAGTTTATTTCCGGTCTGTTGGATGCCGGCAAGACAGTGCTTGTTCTTTCGGGGTTTGCCGATGACAGTTGGAAGAAACTCGGCATTTCGGCGCAGGCGCGCGGCATGGGCAGACAGCCGGAGATCGTGCCGGAAGGCGCGAACGATCCGCAGGACTTCCGCAGTATTTACCATTGCGAGTGGATGCGCTGGTCGCTCGGCGTGACCGGCGGCGACATCGCCAATCTGAACCGTCCGACGTCTTTTTCCTTCGAAGATGACTTTGGCGGCGCCGTGACACTCGCCCGCTATGCGCAGGACAAGTTGCCGGCGGTTGTCCGGAAGGGCAATCTGATCGCATTCGGACAGGCTGCATCCCTGACACCGCACTTTTTCAACCGGCTTGTCCGTGAGGCGGGAGGCTATGTGCCGGTCGAGGACGGATTGGAAGTCGATATGAACGGCGGGTTCCTCTCCGTTCATGCGCTTAAGACCGGCCACTTCGATTTCCAGTTGCCTTTCCCATGCACGGTCATGAACCTCAAGACCGGCCTGCCGGCACCGGTCCGGGACGGGCGGCTTTCGCTTGACTTGGCCGCTGGCACGACCTGCTGGTTCCGTTTGGCGAAGTAGATTGTTCGCACGAACTGCGGACTGGTGGTAGGGCGGTTTCCACGAAACCGCCGCGGACGGTTCGGGGAGGCACCCCTGCCAGATAACCTGAAGGTCGCAGGTCATAGTTCCAATTATCCACTCGTTTTCCTCGGAGCGTAGTCCCGCCCGCTCACCCGATTTTTTCTGCCTTGTTTGTTTGCGTTTTCCGAATAAATTTACTACAGTTGAAATAACTGGCGTAAAGCTTATGAGGTGAGATATGAAACGATCCCTTTTGATGGCGGTTGCTGTGGCAGGATCGCTTGGGTTGTATGCGCTCGACAACACGCTTTCCAACGAATTCTGGTGTACGTGGGGGTATGTCAACGCCGCTCCTGCCATGACAAACAAGGCGTTTGCCGTAGGTTTTGATTCCTTCGGCGGCAGCGTGCGTGCCAACGTTCCCGCCGAGGATGACGCTTTTGACAGCGTTAGTTGGACAGAGCGCGAATCGAACACGGTCGACAGGTTCCGGTCCGATCCTTACATCGGATGCGTTATCTTTTTGAAATGAGCCGCTGAAGTGAGGAGCCGCTGAAATGAAAAAATGTTTACTTTACTTATTCGCGTTCATGGCGCTTGCCTGCGTAGCCGTGCCGGAAATATCCGTCTTGTCGGTCGAGCAGGATGCCGAGTCGCGTTTGGTCACCGTCGGATACTCTCTTGAAAACGCTCCCGCGATCATCACGTTCGGCATGGAAACCAATCGCACCGGTGCCGCCACGGATGTTGCTGCCGATTGGGTTGCTGTTGAGGACGATGCGCTTAAGCACGTCTGGGGCGATGTGCATAAGATCGTCCGCGCCGACGGAACCGCGTACCAGATCAGATGGAGGCCGGATTTCTCTTGGCCGTACCACACCTTTGCCGCGAACGCGGCGCGAGTTGTCGTGAAGGCGTGGGCACTGGATGATCCGCCGGATTATGCTGTTTTCAATCTCGCCGCCGGAGGTGATCCCGCATTCTACACGGGCTTGAAGGCGCTTCCGTATGATATCAAGGATGACATTTATAAAACCGACTATCTTGTGATGCGCCGCATTCCCGCCAAGAATGTCAAGTGGCGCATGGGTTCCCCGTCCGACGAGCAGGGACGGGAAACTACGGGCAACAGGGAGCAGGCTCATGACGTGACGCTTACAAACGGTTATTACATGGGGGTTTATGAGCTTACGCAGCAGCATAAGTTTCTGATCACTAAACAGAATGGCCCGACTTATGATGTTCAAAAGTTCCCCGCGAATAGGGTGACATGGCAGGCGCTACGCGGCGACTCCGCCATCTACGACTGGCCCTTGCAGGGCCATGCCGTTGACATGGTAAATTCGATTATAGGGCTGTTGCGTACATTGTCGGGTCAAGATTTCGACCTGCCGACTGAGGCGCAGTGGGAGTATGCCGCCCGCGCGGGGACGGGGACGGCTTTTTCGGATGGTTCTACGGATTATCGATCCGATGCCGTCATGGCCCTGAGTTGGTACAGGGATAATGCGTCCGCGACGCACGAGGTCGGGCTTTGTCCGCCGAACGCTTGGGGGCTGTATGACGTGCACGGCAATGTGGCGGAGTGGTGCTTGGACTGGATGAGTTATGACATCACATCCTACACGATTGAGCCCGGCGGTCCTGAAACCACGCCTCCGGATGTCCAGTATGTGACTGGTTGCCGCGTGGTGCGCGGCGGGTCTTATGGTGAGCAAGTCATAAAGGCACGTAGCGCCCGCCGCGGCTGGGACACCCCGAATAAGGTTTCTGGCCTTTATGGTGCGCGGCTCTGTTTGCCGCTGCCGTTCAAATAATGCCGTATTTAAAAAGAAATCAAAGGAAGGAAATCAGCATGAATAAGAAGATGGCGACAGGGTTCCTCTTTGCGGCAACAGCGTGTTTCGCGGCGCCGCGCGTTGATCAGGACACGGTTACAATGACACAGGATCAGTCTTCCCGCACGGTGAGCATCACCTACACGCTCAGGGATGAACCCGGCATCATCACGGTTGACATCCAGACGAATGCCGGCAACAACGCTTGGGTTTCCATCGGTGACGAAAACTTGAAAGGGTTCACGGGCGATGTCAACAAGCTCATCACGAAGGTGGGTGAAACGTGTTCGATCTGGTGGAGACCGGATAAGTTCTGGCCCGGCCAGGATTTGCAAGGCGGCATTACCCGTGCTGTTGTGAAGGCTTGGGCAACGAACAACCCGCCGGATTACGCTGTTTTTGATCTGACGATCCATAGCAACGTGATGTTCTACACGAGTGCGCCGGCGCTTCCGTATGACATCACGAACGACCTCTACAAGACCGATTGCCTGGTGATGCGCCGTGTGCATGCTACGGGGATTCCTTGGCGGCGCGGCGCTCCCTTCACCGAAGCGGGTCGCCGTTCCGGCAATGACCAGCATATTGAAGACCCCTTCATGTGCGTAATTTCCGCAGATTATTATCTCGGTGTCTTCGAGCTTACAGTACACCAGCACCTCCTGATCTCGAGTGCAGTCCCGTCCGGAAGCGGCCTCAAAAAACCGATTGTCACTATCACATGGAATGACTGCCGTGGTAATTCGTCCGGCGACAACAATTGGCCGACGCAGGGACATACCGTGTCGCCCACGTCCATCATGGGCAAGCTGCGCGGCATCACCGGGCAGGAGTTCGATCTTCCCACAGCCGCTCAATGGGAATTCGCGTGCCGTGCCGGTTGCACCGCCGCATACAGTAACGGCGGCCAGTCGGCTACAGACGGTCTGCCCACGGGGTGGTTCAAAGATAACGCCTCTGATGTCGTTCACGAGGTGGGCGAGCGTATCCCCAATGCGTGGGGGTTCTACGACATGCACGGCAATGCCAGCGAATGGGTGCTGGACTGGGTCACTAATTTTCCCATGAATTACGATCCTGAGAATGGGCCTGACGCCGTTCCTCAGGATCATATTTATATGACGGCGCAGTGCCGCTTAGTCAAGGGCGGTGGTTTCAAGCAAATTGTTGGTTCCGCGCGGTCGGGCTCTGTCAGCGATTGGGGCCTTGCCACCGGACACACCGACAATTCCGCGCAGATCGGTTGCCGCGTGTGCCTGCCTGCGGTGTTCCAGTACTGAGAAGTGCCGCATGAGGGAGCGCATGTTTTTCAGGAAAATTCTGGCTGTCGGCGCTGTGTCGGTCGCCTTTGCTGGCAGCGGGGCGAATCTGCTAGAGAACCCCGGCTTTGAAAGGCGCGACGCCGGAGAAGGCGCGGTTGGCTGGACACCGCCGGGCACAACCTTTTCATATCAGTCCGGGAGTGGCCGAAACGGTACACGGGCTCTGTTCTTTGACCTGAAACCGGAATCGCCATATCAATTCCCGTCGCAGAAGTTCACGCCGGAACCCGGCAAGCGCTATCGCGCCGAGGTTTGGGTGCGGACTGAAAACCTTCAGGGCAAAGAGCGCGGTGCGCAGGTGGGGTTGGAGTTCTACGCCGAGGAACGCAAGTACCTCGGCGGTTTCTTTTCAAGCGGCGTTAAGGGTACAGTTGATGACTGGACGCGGCTTGATGTGGTCGGCGACGTGCCGGCGGGTGCGGTCAACGCGAATATCTCTGTTTTCGTGAATGACAAATTCACGGGGCGCGCGTGGTTTGACGATGCCTGCGTGGAACTCGCATACCGTCCGCCGATCGGCCCCGTGGTGAGCGACGTTTACCGTGAAACCGCAGCGGATGGTGATGTGACGTTTTCGGCGGTTGTGGATTTGCCGCCTGAGGAAGTCGCCGCGCGCGGTGTCACGGGGTGGTTCGACCTGCCGTCTGTTGCAGGGCCGCCGCGCACGGTGCCGGCGGCGGTGGAAGACGGCGCTATCCGAGCCAAGACCGCAGTGAAGGATCTGCCCGAGGGCGAGTCTTGTGTGACGGCGCGGCTTTCGGATCGGACAGGGAAAAACATCGCGCAGAAGACCATCCGCTTCCGCCGCACGGCCGAAACGCCGAATTGGCGCGTTCGTTTCGACAAAAAGAACCGCGCGCTCGTGGACGGGAAACCGTTTTTCCCGTTAGGCGTTTACGTGAGCCGGGCGGACACCGCCACAATTGAAGAGCTTAAGGGGACACCGCTCAACTGCGTGTTGCCTTATGTGCCGATTACGCGGTCTGAACTTGATGAATGCTGGAAAGCGGGGCTCCGCGTGATCGGAGCAGTCCAGTGCCATTTCGGCATCTCTGGATGTCCGGGGGACGTGAAACGCATCGAAGACGAGGCGCGATGGATTGCCGACCGCGTCAATCCGCTCAAGGACCATCCGGGGCTGCTCGGTTGGTATGTCTATGATGAGCTTGGTCTGGAGCTTTATGACCGTCTTGTCGCGCGTCGGGACCTTCTCGAAAAACTCGATCCCGATCATCCCACATACGCGGCGCTCTACCAAGTGGATATCCTCAGGGACTATCTTGGAACGTTCGATGTCCTTGGCACCGATCCCTATCCGATCGCGAAGCGCGGTAATCCGCCGATTTCGATGGCGGCAGATTGGACGCGCCTTTCGCGGCGGGCTGTTTTCGGCGGCAAGCCGCTTTGGCAAATCCCGCAGATATTCGACTGGGGCGGATACGATGAGAAACGCGTAAATGAAACTCGCGCGCCGACCTACGAGGAAATGCGCAACATGACGCACCAGTGTCTCGCCGAAGGGGCGAACGGAATCATCTTTTGGGCACATCTCGCCGTGAAGAAGATGTCTTGGCGCGATCCCTTTGAAAAACGCTGGCCAGAAATCATGCGCATGGCCGCCGAGGTTAAGGAGAAGACCCCGTTGTTCCTTTCTGACGATCCTGCGCCGCATGTGAAAGTATCGCCCGCGTGCGTTTCCGCGCGCGCTTGGCGTCTCGGGAACGAGGTGCATGTCCTCGTAGTGAACACCACGCGTGAACCAGTTGCGGCGGAAGTTGAGGCAGAGGGGTTTGAGAAACAGAAAATCGATCTGCCACCCATAGGGGTTTCGTGGACGAGAAAGACGGTACAATGAGAAAAATGCTTTTGGTCGTGTTTTTGGCAATGGTGTGCGCTGCGCAGGCGTCACCGGTCAGTGTGAATACGCTCAAGGAATATGTTGCGCGGTTCAATGCGGATGACGAAGAAATCTACACGAACTCGATCCCGAACGCGCTGGCAGAGAAGTTCCTTGTTGCAAATGTTCCGCTTTTCGAGTGTCCGGACAAGGAGATCGAGCGGACGTACTATTTCCGCTGGTGGACGTACCGCAAGCATCTCAAGGAGACGCCGGAAGGGTGGGTGGTCACTGAATTCCTGCCGCCGGTTTCATGGGCGCGCACTTACAACGGCATCATCTGCGCAATGGGCCACCATGTCATGGAAGGCCGGTGGTTACGGGACAACCGCTTCCTCGATGATTACGCACGGTTTTGGTTCAAGGGATCGGGCAAAAAACACAACATGCTCTATACCTGCTGGCCGGCATTCTCGCTGGCTGAGCGCGCCCGCGTGATCGGCGACCGTACGTTATTGGCTGAACTGCTTGATCCGCTCGTCGCATACATGGATCGGTGGGACGCATGGTACGGCAAAACGCCACCCGGGCATGGTCCGGAATATCGTCTCGCCTTCTCGCACGACAGTCGCGAAGGCAGTGAGATCTCCTGCGGCGGGCATGGTCTTAGACCGCTCATCAACTCTGCGATTTGGGGTGAGGCAACGACGCTTGCGAATGTCGCGCGGGAGTTGAATCGCTCCGAGACAGCGGAACACTGCGAGAAGATGGCCGCGCTCTACGGGAAGTCGATCACAGAGCTTATGTGGCATAAGGAGCGGCAGTCGTTTACGGTCATTTCCACCAACGGCGTTCACCAGACAGTGCGGGAACTCCATGGCTTCATGCCTTGGTACGTGAAGATGCCGCTCAAAGGATACGAAGCGGCGTGGGCACCGCTCATGGACGCGCAAAACGGTTTCTTCGGGAAGTTCGGCCTCACGGTTCCCGAGCGCAGCGCGCCTGGCTTCGTGCTAGATTACACAGGGCACGATTGCAAATGGAACGGCCCGAGCTGGCCGTTCGCGACTGCGTTCACGCTTTCGGCGCTTGCGAACGCGCTCCATGCGGGTTACGAACTGCCAGTGACCAAGGCGGATTATGTGAAGGTGCTGCGCCAGTACGCTGCCCAGCATGTCAGGAAGACGGAGAAAGGTAATACCGTTTGCTGGATTGATGAAAACCTCAACCCCGATACGGGCGAATGGCTGGCGCGCGAAATCATCATCCGCCAGAAACGCGGTCCCCGTGAACGGGGCAAAGACTACAATCATTCGACCTACTGTGATCTAGTGATTGCCGGACTCGTAGGGATCGTCCCGCAAGACGGGAACACGCTTGTTGTCGACCCGCTCTTCCCGAGAGAGTGGGAATATCTCGGATTAGAAAACATCCGTTACCACGGCCACGATGTTTCTGTCCGCTGGGATCGAACCGGCGACCGTTACGGCAAGAAGGGCTTCATGGTTTTAATGGACGGCAAGCCCGTTGCCCATGCGTCAGCCCCCGAACGTCTCGACATCACGCTTCCCGGCGCAAAGTAAGTCTTCCGTTGGAACCGCGCTGATTTAGGAATCAGAGGCTTTTTCCTTTTGAACGTTGGTTCTGGAGGGCGAGTGTCTGCACGAGCCGCGACGGTTTGGCGAACCGTCCCGTTCAGCCGCGTTCATGTGGAGCTTAAATTAATGAATAAGCGTTCCCGTTAGCTTCTTTGTTTTCGCCCTAAGTCCCAGGCAACGCGCCCCTGCTGTTTCTGCTTGTTTCTGTTGGGTGCGATTCAATAAAGTTGAATCGCAAAAGGTTAAAGGGTTCAGGGGTCAGGTGTTGCGCAGCAACCTTTTATGGCGATTATGACAAGCGGTTGTGTGTCTCCAGTTTTGAGGGCGCCACAATAGGAAGGGCGTTACTACGTAAGTCGTTGCAAAACAAGCCTGAACCCTGAACCCTGACTCCTGAATCCTAGGTGCGGTGCAACGAAGTAAAACCACACTTGTTTCTGTTTGCGTTCGTCGGACAAGTTTATTACATTTGAGATAGCTGGTATAAAGCTTATGAGTTAAGAGATGTAAAACGTTCCCTGTGTAGTTCAGTAAAGAAGCATGGGTGCGGCTAACCGCACCCGTATAACAGGAGGAGCAAAGCATGAAAAAAGGAAGCATGGCGGCATTGACCGCTGCAGCCGTGCTACTGGGCGGTAATCCGGCCGGTGTCTTATCGGAGACCGTGGTGGTGAACACCTCATCGACGCGCAACGGGCACTGGTCGAGAGTCTGTACCAACACAGTGCCGTTGATCTGGGAGTGGTGGGAAGAGAGCGCGGTGCGGGCGGAGCTGACACTGACCGGTTTGCGCGGCGAGCAGACCCACTCTTTCACACGGCCTACGACCAACTGGGAATGGCAGGTCAGCGCGGCTCCAGTACCTGCTGAGGAAGATGTGATGGAACTGACTCTGGTTTTTTACGATGCGCAGGGAACTATGACCAGCAAGCACTCCGCACAGCTAAGTATTTTGTCGGGCGCGTTCGATGCCGTGCCGGTGGTTATGTCCGAGACCGACAAGCGCTGGACGCACGTTAGGGAGGCCGCGATAGTACCGTACGACGCTTGCTGGACCGGGTCTATAGCTCCGGCGTCGGCCAGCCGACTGGTGATCGGACGGCAGGACGGGCTCACGCAAACCAACCTGCTTTCTGACGCCGCCGGTTATTATGGATGGAAGCTTCGGAGCGGTTCGTTTGGATACGGCATCTTCAATCTGGCCCTCGATTTCCCAGAGGGCGCGGGTTTGTGGGATGCCGTGCTCGTCCGCGTACCGGAGGATTTCATAATCCGATTGCGGTAAACAGGATTTCCGGCGGATATGAAAAGTTGCGACAAAAAAAATTTTTCAATAAACTGGAGAATAAATCATGCAAACACGTTATTTCAAGATTCTGGCAATCGTGGCGTCTGCCACATTTGGTCTAAATGCGGTCGCGGCTAATATCAGCCATGTTAGTGTGCGGCAGCGCTGGCCATGGAGTCGGCTGGTGGACATCGATTACGTTATAGCGGATGCGACGCAGGCTGTGGATATAACGGTGAACGCTTTCAACGGCGATCAGCCGCTTGTGCTGGACAAAGGGCTCTCCGGCGATCTTTACTGCGTTTCAGGACAAGGCGCGCGCCGGATCATTTGGGATCCGACGCAAAGCCAATATGCTAACGAGGAGGTGCTATCCCGGTTCAGGGTGACGCTTACGACGACGCCGGCACCGCTCTATATAATCGTGAATCTGATGGCAGATGCCGGTGCGGACGGACAGATCGAGCATATCTATCCGGGTGATGCACGTCTCGAAACATACGGGCGGTTCACCAATGTGTGGTTTGGTGTGACCAACGACTCGGTCTATGCGTCGGATAAGCTTGTCCTGCGCCGGATACCGGCGGGATCTTTCACGATGGGGGGGCAGGGGTATACGGAGTATGCTATGACTCTGACCAAGGACATGTTTGTCGGTGTCTTCCAAGTCACGCAGAAGCAATGGAACCATGTCATGAATACAACTGGCGGCACGGACACGCAAGCCAAACACTCGGTCACCTATGACACCATCCGTGGGGCTACGAACAGCACGCCTGCGATCGACTGGCCGACGACCGGCCGCGCCGTGGCTCCAGGCAGCTTCCTAGGCAAGCTGAGGGAGAAAACCGGCATCACAGGCTTCGACCTGCCGACCGAAGCGCAGTGGGAGTACTTCTGCCGGGCACGTACCACGACCGTCTACAACGATGGCAACACGGGTGTATACTACACCGGTAACATCTTAAACAACAACGGGAAAACCAACGAATATCTGAATGCTCTGGGGTGGTACACGTACAGCGCCCCCACGCCTCCGACAGGCCCAGTGCCGGTCGGCAGTAAACGGCCCAATGCCTGGGGGCTCTATGACACACACGGCAACGTGTGGGAGTGGTGCCTTGACTGGTACGGGACGCCAGTCAGCGGTTATGATCCCACAGGGGTGGTGTCGGGTTCGAAACGCTTGAAGCGGGGCGGAGCTTATAATAGCAATGCAGATATCTGCCGTTCAGCGTTCCGTGTCTCTGATGGGACGCCTTCGTATGCTAGCCAAAGCACCGGTTTCCGCCTGGTGTTGATTTTGCCGTGAGCTTTAAGTGTCTGCGTAGGCACTCACCAAGACCAGTGAAAGAAACCAAACCGTATCTTCGTCTCTGTTAATAAGTTGGCCGCATGGGCATCTGAAAGTTCCGGCCAACTTCTAAACAGATGTGCGAAGGTGTTTATACCAGAAAACAGATCATGAAAAAAATAATTGTACTCGGCGTGGCCGGTATGGCGCTTTTCTTCGCGGGCGCGACGGAGACCCGCGTGACAGTAGTGAAAAAAATTGCCGCACCGGCGGATAAAGGCGGCGAAATCGCGCCGAATGCTTTTGACCCGTTTCCGGCGGGAACGATCTCGCCGCGAGGCTGGCTCAAGCACCAACTCGACCTGCAGACCGAAGGGCTCCAAGGCCGCTTGTACGAGACATCGGAGTTCCTGACGCCGGATAACGGCTGGCTCAAGCCGGAGTGTAAAGGCTGGGAAGAGCAGGCCTACTGGCTCAGGACATTCGTTAAGCTTGCTATTCTTACCGGAAATGAAAGGATGCTGAAAATTTCTGGGGAATGGATCGAGGGCGTGATCGGGACAGCCGACACCGACGGCTGGTTCGGGCCGAGAGAACTCCGCAACCACACACGTTTCAATGACCAAGGTGTCTGCCATGACATATGGCCGCATATGGTGATGACTGAAGCGTTGATGACGTGGTACGACTACCGGAACGATAAGCGCATTTTGAAGCTGATGGCCGATTTCGCCCGTTGGTGCAACCAGGTGCCGTATAACATCTTTCTGCTTAGTGACGCGAAGGGAGGCAGGTGGCAATACGCGGTCCAGAAAGATCGCGCGTGCGACATTGTGCCTTCCCTGTTCCGTCTGTACGGCATTACCGGCGACAAGGTGTTCCTAGAATTCGCAGACCGGTGTTTCCGCTACCGCAGCCGCGCCGGTAAGAAGACGACCTATTTGGACAGCCACAACGTCAATTTCGCCGAGCGCTTCGCCTATGAGACGGTCTACTCGCGCCGGAGCCGCAATCCTTCGCACCGCGCCTCTGCTGACTACTGGTTTGACCTGAATGCGCTCTGCTGGGGCGGGGAGATGCCGCGCTGGGCGTTTGCCTCGGACGAATGCGCCCGTGTCGGCTGCTTTGACGCGCGTTACGCTACCGAGACTTGCACATGGGGAGAGTTTACGCGCTCGTTCCAGATCCTCGGCGCGCTCACCGGCGAACCGAAATGGGGAGACCGGGCGGAAGACGTGGTGTTCAACAACTATCCTGTCGCATTCACGCCCGACTGGAAGAAGGTGCATTACCTGACCGCTCCGAACCAGGTGTCGCTAGATGCCGCAACAGACCACAATTATCAGAAGCCGCCGCCACGCCTCGCCTATTCTTCTAAGCTCTACCGCTGCTGCCGTCACAACGCGGGTCTTACCCTGCCGCTTTTCACGGAGAAGCTGACCCAGCGCACCGCCGAAGGCGATCTGGTCTTCTGGGCGTATGCGCCGCACTCGGGCAAGGACGGCGATGCCGTTTGGGCGCTTGACAGTGCATATCCGTTCCGTGAGAAGGTAACATTGACCTTGAATAATTTGGGCAGCCGTGCGGTGTATCTGCGCGTTCCCGGTTGGGCCAAAGGGTTTGAAGTCAAACGCGGTCAAGAACTTGTCGCGAACACGGAAGAAGCCGGCGTATGGCTCAAGTTGGAGGGGCCGTGGCCCGCCAGTGATAAACTCGAGATCGAGATGAAGGCCGTGTGTGTTTTCACGCCGCACGTCCGCTCGCATTCAGTGACCATTGAACGCGGCCCCTTGAGTTATTCGCTTGCCATCAAGGAAGAATACCGCGAAGTTCCCGAGCCGAAATTTGTCCCGGACAAGAAAGGCATCCTCGAGAGTCATTTTCCGGAGGCTGCGGATAAGCTGTCCGGCGAATTGCTTACCGAGGTGTTGCCGAAGAGCGTCTGGAATTATGCGCTCGATATCGCGCGTCCGCTCGAATACCGCACGCGCGATTGGAGCGACGATTGCTTTGCGGCAGAAACCGTCCCTTGTGAAATCGTTGCGTACGGGCGTAAGGTGCCGGAGTGGAACGCGCAAGACGCGCAGCCGGCGGAGCTTCAGGAAAGCCCGGTGCGCACTTCCGAGCCGGAGGAGAGGCTTACCTTCATCCCGATGGGGGCGGCGCGATGCCGCCTGACGGTGTTACCGGTTGTCGGGCATGTAGAGATGCAATCCTACCAATGGTCGCGTGTGCCGGAAAAAACCGTCCGCGCCAACCGCCCCAAAATTATCAATCAGTAAAAATCAGCATGAATCACGTAGCGCGGAGCAGAGAGGACAATCCTCGCAGCCGGGCTTGGCATTCAAGCAGAAGTCGGTATGGATTTGCAGCAAGCCCTGTTGCAGCAGCCCGTTGCCATTGTACAGGGCGGGGTTGTGGTCGCGCCCGAACAGATGGTTGGCAGTCAGGCGCATCGGCGCGGAAAGATCCTCAGGGGGCAGTTGGTCGGCCCAGCCCTCCGGCAGTGTGCCTTCAACAGCCTTAAAGGGGATCAGCACGTTTGTAATGATCGCGGCGATACGGGAAGCGCCGAGCAACGTTGTCTGACGATGCGTATCGGCATCGACTGCGGAGGAGAATGAGAGTCGTTGATTCCAGAATGGCCAGTTGCAGCGGTTTTCGAATAGGCCGCGAGCGGCTTCAAACCAGCTTGCCGCAGAGGTCAAGTTGATTTGGTCGAGGTCGGAGAGGATGTCGGTAATGCCGCTGAAAAGGGCGGCTGCCGCAGCCAGGCGGCGGGTGGGGCTGTTTTGCGGACGCAGGGAAGCGGTGTGCCAAGCCATGTCCGCAGGCAGGGTTTCCGCCGGGTTTTTCCACCACAGATCCCAAAGCGCTCTGATATAGCTGCGACTGTAATCGTCGCTGGCGATTTCCGGTTGCGGCAAGAGGCCTGCGGCGCCCAGCAGACGGGCCAAAACCTTTTCGCGCGGATCAGCGAGTGAGTGGGCGGGCAACAGGCGGGCCAGCGCCCGAAACGGGGCTTGGTTGTGTTTGTATCCCAGCGCGGCCATGACCTCTTCATAAAACACTTGGTGCCGCTCGCCAACCTGCTCGATACGCGCTTTTAAGCGCGCCGCCTTAGCGCGCAGGCGGAATTGCCCTGCGGCTGCGAGCAAGGCATGCGCTTTTTCAGGATCCGTTCCCAGCAGGTTTTCACAGGGGCGCGGCGTGAGGGGCAGAATCGCGTGCGGATAAGCCTTGAGGTCGATATCGTCAAGCGACAGGCAGGGATTGGACATGATCGGCTCTGCCAAAGCCAGACAGCACACATGAGCGGGCAGCGAATGCGGCGGCGATCCGCCGAACCATGTCACATGCGCTATGATGTTTTTATAGGCTGGGTCGGTGCTGTGTTTGTGTGCGTCCCAGTCGGACGGCCGCACATGCACCTCGATATCTCCGCGTAATTGCCGCGCGCCGGGTTGCACGAGCAGGGCGGCGTTCAGGAAATCCGGGCCGGCCTCAAGATTCCACTCGCCCGGGTCAAGCACACTGACCGACTCGCCGCCAGGCAACATGAATGAGGCGGGACGATAACGAGGGTCGAACCAGATGCACTGCAGGTGGCGCTCGCTCCAGTGGAAGCCGGAGCGGTAGGGAATGCCGGACTCGAGAACGGAAGCCGGCTGAACGCCCAGCATTCGCGCATAATCATCCGCGAGATGTAAAGGGTCTTTCTGCGTGGTATGAAGGGGCGCCACCAGTTCCTCAAATTTCATATACAAAAGATAACAATATCGTTTCTTTTCGTAAACAAAAATTGAGATGCCGCGCGTAATCGGTTAGTGCATTACGCCTCAACAAGCACAATAAAAAACAAGTTGTTTGGCATGGCTCTGCTGTTTGTTTAACGCAGAGACGCAGAGGCGCAGAGTTTTTTTGGGGTATGGCTCGAGTTTGTTTAACCGCAGAAAGCGAGTTTGGGGAGTAACGAGCTCTCGGACAAACTAATGCACTAATGCACTAATTAACTAATTAACTAATTAACTTGGGTTGCGGGCTTCGCCCGCGTTAGTGACAGGGGTGTGCGAAGATCATGCGCCATGTTCTGGAGTGGATTCGGCTTGGGCGATATAGCGGTGTAGCAGCCCTGCTGCATAATACGGCACATTGACCAGGCGGCATGTCTTCTCGCCAACCTGAACCGGGTGTTCCTCATACATCCCGCCATAGACACGCACCGCCAGCGGCGTGGGGTAGCGCGAAAGATACTCATGCAGCGACCGGAGCTTGCCGGCCGTGCCGGACTTGGCCTCGACCGGCACCACTCCTGCGGCTGTCTGCAGCAGGAAATCCACCTCGGCCTGGGATTGCGCCTTATCACGCACCCAGAAGATCAGCGGCAGATCGGCACGGGCATCGATGGCCTTGAGTTCCTGGCCGACGACCTGCTCGATCAGGCGTCCCCGGCACACATCTGACAGGTCGCGGATGCCGATCAGGTGCCGCTGCAATCCAGCCACGTGGCAAACAAGACCAACGTCAAGGAACTGCAACCGGGGCGCCTTCCGGCGGTCCGGCATCAGCGGCGGCACCCCCCGGACTGTCGGATAGACGAGTTCCAGCAGGCGGGCGCGCTCAAGGGTGCGCAAGGCCTCCCCCATTTCACGGGAGCGGTAGTCCGAGCCGCCGAATCCCTGAAACGTCACCCGTGATCCCGCCACAAGGGGCGCGCTCTCCAGGGTGTGCAGCAGCAATCGCCGTTGCGTCGCCGTGCGTCCGTACTTTGGAATGTCGTCGCGGAAGGCCGAGAGGAGATCGGCATAGACCCGGTTAACCGCCTGCAGGTCACGCCCGCTATCACGGTAGCACAGGACGGCCTCGGGCATGCCGCCGACGAGCGCATAGGAGTGGAACAGGTTCAGCAGGTGGGCGTGGGCAAACGCGGGGATCGGCACGGTGAACAACGCCTCCCTGGCGGCATCCTCTCCCATGACCGCCAGAAACTCGGCAAAGGTCAGGGGCCTGACGTACAAATACTGCACCCGTCCCACCGGAAAGGAGATCGCCGCGGCCTCGAGAGCCGTCTCAAGCAGCGATCCGGCGGCAATGACATGCAGATCCGGACGCTCTTCCTGGAAAAAGCGCAACATCGCCACCGCCTCGGGCACCTCCTGGATCTCATCGAGGAACAAGAGGAGCGGCGAGGAGCCTGCCGGCACCCGGCACTCGAGCATGACCGCCTGGATCAGTTCGGACAGCGTCAACCCGCGCCGGAACAGGGCGGCGTGCGAGGGCTTTTCCAGATTCAGCTCCGCATAGCGCGGGTACTCCCGGGCAAAGAGCCGCACGAGGCAGCTCTTGCCGACTTGGCGCGCACCGCGGACAACCAGGGGCTTGCGGTTCGGATCATCCCGCCAGCGCTGTAAATCCTCTAATAAAGGTCGGTAAAAAAGCGCGTTTGTCACAAAGTAAACCCTTTTTGCTCTCTTTCATGTCACAAAATAAGGGCATTTGCACAAAATGTCAAAAGGATAATAACGCTCAACGTTCAACTCTCAAGCATTCCACTCCACTTGAGCGTTGAACGTTGGGCGTTGAGCGTTAATTCTCTTACAGCTATCAGGCCATCTGCGCCCGCATGGTTTCCACGGCTTTTTTCCAGGCCTCTTCGATGTTTTCCTTGGGCCAGCCGCATTCGCAGGAAACCCCGCCGGTATAGTTGATGTCCTTGAGCGCCTTGAAGTAGCCGCTGAGATCCTCGCCTTTGGTGCCGGGGGCTTTGCGGCCCTCAAGCTCGGCGATGTGGCAGTGCCGTATGCGGCTACCGGCTTTGCGGATGGCGTCGGGGCCTTCGTTCTCCTTCAGCATGTGGTAGAAGTCGGCCAGAAGCTGAATGCGCGGGTGGGCGATCGTGTCCACATACTCGATGCCTTCTGTCACAGAGTTCAGGATGTTGGTCTCGCCCTTGTTCAGCGGCTCCAACACGATCGTCAGCTTTAAGTCTTTGATGCGCTCGCCCAGCTTCTGGCAGAACTCGATAAACTGCGCCTTGGCTTTTTCGCTGTCGAAGCCCTCCGGGATCTTGCGGGCTGCGCCGCTGCCGAAGACTATGTGCGGGATACCGATCGCTTCCGCGCGGCGGCAGGCAGTGACGGCATACTCGAGCGCCGTGTCGTGCGTGGTTTCGGGACCGGTCAAGCGGAATTTGCCGGGAATGAAACCGTTGCAGGAACGGATGGGGAGAACGCACGCTTTAAGCGCTTCGATCTCTGGCGCGTAGTCGGCATCGGGCATCTCCGGTTTCAGGATACTGGCCACACTGCACTCGATGAACTCGAAACCAGCCGCTTTCACTTTTTCCGCGCGGCTGGGCGGAGTGCAGATGCCGATTTTGATCTTATTGCAACAAGCTTGAGCCAGCGCGGTTACGGAACCGCTGGCCAATGTGGCGGCTGCGATTGTTTTCATGAATGTCCGACGGTTTGTTTGCATGGTTAAACTCTTTTCTTCTGTTCTGCGTTATCAGCGATTATCCCCATTAGGGGGTACGTGAATGAACTAGAGGTTAAATGATGAAGAGAGCGCGACTGTCGTCCGCAATCCCGCCACTGCCTCTACTCCATATGTTCCAGTGAAGTTACCGATAAGGCTGCCGGAGAGGAAGCCTCCGGCTTTTCTCCGACAGCCTTAATATGGGTTGGCTGCGGATCAATAGCCGATGAAGGGCTTGCCGCCGACCATAACTTGGCGCTTCGCCTTGTTGAACGTGGCTCTCATGCCTTTGCGCATCGAGGCGTTGGACATGATCAAGGCTACCGCGTGGCTGTAGCCGGCTTCGATCGGGGCGTTCGGCTGCTTACGCGAGCGGACGCACTCCATCCAGTTGCGCATGTGCGCCACTTCCATGCTGCCCGCTCCGGTGTCTGCGGCAGTCGAGGCTGCTTCGGATTTGGACAACTCGATGGTCTCGAGCTTGGCCCGCTCGACACCCTCGTTGGAGACCGTGCCTTTGATCAGGTCGATGGTACCGATCTTGGAGTGGTACTTCTCGACGTTACCGCGCGCCGAGTTGTGCTGGCGCGAACTGAACACGACCTGGAAGCCCTTGTCAGGGTCATTGTCCGGGCCGTACTCGAAGACCGCGGTAAAGGTGTCGGCGCTCTGGCGTCCGTCTTTCCAGGCATACAGGCCGCCGTCGGCCATGGCCGAGCGCGGGAACTCGAAACCGGTGAACCAGGCGACGGTGTCGATCTGGTGGCACATCCACTGGCCGGGAATGCCCGACGAATAGGGCCAGAAAAGGCGGAACTCAAGATACTTGCGCGGGTCAAACGCGACCTTCGGACGATCAAGCAGCCATTTTTTCCAATCCGTATCAGCCTCTTTCAGCTTGGACGGCAGGTCGCCGCGACGCCAGCGCTGGGGCTGGTTGACGTTCCAGCAGAGGTCCACGTAGGTGATGTCGCCGAATTTTCCGGAGCGGATATATTCGTTGGCGATATGGTAGGCCTGGCCGCTACGACGCTGCGAACCGACCTGCACCACCGCGCCGCCGCGGTTGCCGGCTTTGCGGGCCTCATTGACTGCGTCCAACACGGCGTTGGCGGCTTTCATGTCTTCGGCGAGAGGCTTTTCCGTGAACGAGTCTTTGCCGGCTTTGACGGCATGCACGGTGTGCATGGCGTGCTGGAAGTCGGCGGTGGAGATGATCACCGCGTCGACATTCTTGGCCTTCTCGTAAAGCTCTTCGTCACTCTTGTAAACGTCGATGCTGTGGCCGATTTTCGCTTCGATACCGGCTTTGCCCTCTTCGCGGCGAACGCTCCAGAGGTCAGCCAGCGCGACCATGTCGAAATTCAGTTCGTCCTTGCATTTGATGAACGACGGCAGCAGGGCGCCTCTGAAACGGTCGGAATATCCGACGCAGGCGACGTTGATGCGGCTGTTGGCGCCGACTACATTCTGTGAGGGTGCCTGTTGGGCCTTGAGTATTCCGGGCAATGCCGCCAGTGAAACACTTGCCGAAGCTGACTTTACAAAACTGCGCCGGGTCAGTTCTGTGATTTTGTTTAATTTCATTTCTATCCCCTTTTGTTAATCCGTTTGCACCGTGCGCCGCAATGGGGTAAACACAACGCCGCCGACGGCACACTTAAATAACTGACAAAACAAGTAGTTTATCAATTGTCAGGCTAGATGCAAGCCTACAAGGGGGGAGGTGAAGGAAAAAGTAAAAGGTAAAAAGTAAAAGGTAAGCCGGCCGCCCGGGGTTCCGGGCGAAAACGGGGTGGTGACTGGAACGCTCAAGGTATGGGTTCAGGACATGGGTAACAAAATAGGCTCATGACATAGGTGACACTCTGCGGGTATAAGATATGGTCAAAGGGGGGGATTGACCATGCCGTGGAGAAAGGCGGAAGTCGTGACGTTG
>Ga0255347_1003015_pt1 | contig 22609 bp, 23 predicted proteins | sample wastewater_treat_2_FD_192479 | JGI IMG/M metagenome (GOLD analysis project Ga0255347, IMG submission 192479) | Wastewater microbial communities from Lulu Island WWTP, Vancouver, Canada - plant24 | ecosystem: Engineered > WWTP > Wastewater > Unclassified | place: Canada: Vancouver, British...
GAAAGTTGGCAAGGCGGTAGGGCTTGACTTTGCGATGAAATACCGTCATGCAAAGGACATCCGACAACTGGTCGCGCAGGTAAAAAAATAGCATCCTCTTAGCGCTGACGGTAAAAACCAGCGTGCAGACTGAAAACGCTCACTTCCCTTAATTTATAAGGAAATACCGAGCGTTTTTATATCTCAAAGTGTAAAAGTCAGGTTATTATACCATATTTCGGATGCTGAAAAAATATCAGAACAACTTGAGTTTCCGCGTTTTACAGAGTAAAGGTGCAAAAGAAGGTAAGGAGAAGGAGATTTTGACAGGAAATAAAAGATCACACACCTGACGATGTTGGTTTGTGTCAAAGTGGGATGCGAAATAAATATTACTCTAATTGATATAGTTTTCCCTTTCGAAATTCATAGACTACATCACATGCAAGTGAAATATCTTTAGAGTTGTGGCTTGCAAGCAAAATAATCTTGCCTTGTGATTTTAGCTCTTGTAGAAGCTTGTGAATGTCTGCAACGCCATCTTTATCCAATCCATTGAAAGGCTCATCAAGAATCAGTATCTGTGGATTTTCCATTATAGCTTGTGCAATCCCTAATCGCTGGCACATACCCAGAGAGTATTTGCCAATAGATTTCTTGCTTTCCGGGTCAAGGCCGACCAATCGAATGACTGTATCGATTCTCGTCTTGTCTTTTAAGCCACTAATATCAGCTAACAGATGCAAGTTTTTCCTTGCGCTGAAATGCGGCAAGAAACCGGAGCTTTCCAAGATAATTCCGGTGGATGGTGCAAAATCTACATCCTTACCAATGACTTTATCAAGAACCGTCACCGTTCCGCTGCTTGGTCTTGTGAATCCACAGATACAACGCATTAGAGTTGTCTTTCCACATCCGTTTTCACCAACCAAACCCGAAATTGTGCCAGAATGAAGGGTTAAACTTATTCCCTCAAAAATGCTGCTTTGTCCATAGCTCTTGCTCAAGTTTTCAACCCTAATCATTACGCTTTATCCTTTCTAGTGAAGTGCAAATCCATCCTTTTGACGATAAAAACCATTCCACTTATCAACAGCAGATCTATCGCCGTATAAACTCCCAAGGCGATCGGTACAATACTCAACTCCCTTTGTGGAAACACAATTCCTATATTTGCAAGTGTCGCGTAGTTTGTCGGGACGATTAATCGTATCCAAATCGGTACTTGCTCCCACAGAAGCGTAACTGAGAGCATAAGTAGTGACACATATAAGATTAGACCACCATTAGGTTTTCCTGCTAGTGAAAACAATAAAATTACTAACAGCATCGTAAACCAGAAAGCAAACAAGACTGCGCATGCGAGGATATTTGCTTGGAAGGGAGTGATTAATCGAATGTAATCCGGGACAAAGTCAGGGACCCACGATAGATCTGGGTTGGTACTGCGCATGCTCCAACCACTTCCCACAGTAAGATACGGCATTGTTAATAGTGCGCTAAACGTTGTTAGCAACAGCATCATCAGTAATACTACCACGAGACAAAATAGGAGTTGTGAGCGTAACCACTTCATCCTGTTTGAGCGTATCAGCATGTTTAGTTGAATGGGAGTTCGGCGTGGAATTTCGGACACCATGATTAGGAAAAAGGCACTGATAGATGTCAAATTACCAAAAGCACTAGATAGATATGCATAGACAGTTTCGCCGAAGTGTGCGGTGAGAGAGTAATCCAGCATTACTTTCTCAAAACTTTTTGCATTAATATATGCTAGCGCCAGAATGACAACTCCCATGATAATTGTTCTGGGTGAATAGAACCAGTCACTCATCTGTCCACGCAACATAGCCCATGTGGCTCGGAGTTTGTTAAGCATAGCAAGATCTCCTCCTTACTCCAGCATAGTATGTGAGGAGACTTACGAGCAGGATCACTCCATAAGCAATCAGCGCATCTCGTATCCGGTCTGGCGTTTGTCCGTCATTAAATAGTGTACTGGGGCTAATTAGTCGAAACCCAAACAGGTAATACGTAAGGCTGCTAGACCAAAGCTCATAAATGCAAGCAGGGATAGTAATAGCCAGTAGCCTGTCAGGTACCCACACACTGACAGCCAACGCCACGATTGACCAAACACCGGCAGTAAAGGCCAAACCAAGGGACACCTCAGCATAGATGGGGAGGCCATTCGCAATTTTTGCCCAAGCGAAGAACAGACTCTCATTAAAAAATCCAATTTCATGTTCTGGATATACATTGGGATTATATGGCAAGGCTACCAGATTCCATATGATGGCATGAAATAAAAATGCACCACCAATAGCAATTGCAGCAGCCAGAAAGGAAGATATCGATTTAATGAAGATGTACTGTTTTATTGATCCACGCAGGACACACCAAGGCATGAATCCAGAGCGCAAGTCATCCACTTGACTGACCGCATGAGCCATGGGCGAGCAAAAGGGTTGAAGCAAGATAGCCCCACCAAAAAAGATTCCTCCCAGGCTCAGAGCTAGTGCACTTTCCCTATACTTAGCCGGTTCTGACAAGGTACTAAAATAGGCCGGTACGGCATAACCTTGCAAGGTAACGAAAAAAATCAAAGCTGACAGAAGAAATGACGGAGATGTGAAGGCCCGTCTCAATTCCTTTTTCATGGCTTGCCCCCCATGTTTTCCCAGGAAACAAAGCCTGGATAATCAGCCGCTTCTATGCGGTTATCCTCTCTATCCATCACAACCCCTGTTTGTGCATTAACTATCAGCGTCTTGTACTCAATGACGCTACGCTCTGGCACATCTCTGCCCTTGTAGTCACGTAAGTCTTGGGCAGGATTGTTTACATAATGGCAATGAACCACCCATACAGGCAATGCGTAGAATTGAGCGGTACGCATCCATTCATAACCAGGCTTACGGGAAGAACCCGGCTCGTTGTAAAGTGCATATCCCAATTGCACATCGAAGATCTTTCTGATATATCCAGCATGAATCTCTCTTTCAATGCTATTCTGTATAGCGGAAAAACTCATTAGAGGAACATCCTTAGCCAAGACTTCTACAGGATTGAGCCTCACTCCTCCAATGTCAATGAATTCAGACGGGCCGATACGTAATGACAAATATGGAAAGTGGTCGATAGCGGTATCTCTGGGGCTTTCTATTCCACGGTTGACATGACAAAATATCGGAATACCCTTTAAGGCTGGGACAAAGTTGAAATAGAAGGACTCAGGTTCTTGCGCTTCTCCTTCTTTCTCCGTTGTCGTGAGGTTCACGCTTATTCGTATTGGTTGTTTCAAGTACCACTCACCGTGGTTTGTTGCTTGCATGATTGATTGTAAGTATGAAATTCGCTCTCGCAAAGTCAAAGTGTGATATTGCGCATAGGTCCTATCCAGATCAAAAGGAGGGAAATACTCAGTTGTGGTTGTATGCGTCCTTATACTGTCTTTTTCTTGGCTATATTCCCCTGAAGAGATACTAAAATGCCCATCTTCCCTCACATAGCTATGCCAACCTTTCTCCAGCTTGGTAGTATTTGGCACACTAAGATCGAAAATTGCTTTTATGATGGGGAACTCATCAACTTCTGGTACAAAGGGCAATACATCAACGCTTATCTCTCGCCCATGAGCTCGATATGTTTGAACCCAGCGTTCTTGCGTGTGTTGCTTCAATTGTTGAATGCTCTGCATTTCTTCGGCTAGGCTGGTCTGTAGTAAAGACATGCCTATCAAGACCACCACACACACCGTGAAAAGTGAAATATGTTGCTGGAAACGATTTTGCATAATCCTCCTAAACTAGCGAGTAAAGGCCTTAGCCCTTACCCGCCAGTATCCTCCTTGTTGGTTCGTTACATATAAGACGCTAAAAAAGAGCAAATGAAACAGTTATTAAAAATTATTTTATTCGCATTACGCTCTTGGCTATTTTAATTGCTATATCCGCATTTTCCGTTACATAAAGCGTGAAGCACTTCTCATCGTTTGCCCACACAATCATGTTGTAATCCCCATTTTGAATGATTAATCCAGTCTTTCCGTTAATATCTATCTCTTCGACGACAGAATTCTCTGAGTTGATATTGGATTCCACCCCTAGCTTATGTTCGGAAAAAAACAAGTAGTGATTGTCATTTGCGCTGAAGACTACTTTTGACGATTTTTTTCCGCTTACAATGTTGGTTTGATAATAGCCTTCCGGAATATATGCCGGATAATAAAGTCCTTGCCATCCTTCGGGCACATCAAAGAAGTGATCGGGATCGGGCGAAAAGCTTACTTCAGTATACTGAGGCATTACTTTGTACAGCATTCGAATCATATGAATCCGCAGTTGAGGAGATACCGCCAACACCGTAGCGAAACTTAGCATAAGCACAAGAACAATAATAGCTGCTGCCGGAAGCACCTTGAAAGTTCTACGAACCTTTGGCGCCCTCCGATGACTGTTTTCATGTTTTTTAATAAGGCGAAGCGTTTGCGCTTCCGTTTTTTCAAAAAAATGCGCTTCTTCTATTTTCTGCGGAGCGTCAAGAGGCAACGCCTCATATTCTCCCTGCCAAGCCTCATCTTGCTGCTTTTGATATTGCAGCAGAGCAAGGCGCAGCTTTGTTTCCGTTAAATGTTGTTGTAGGCTTTCAATGCCATAGGGAGTGGTTTCTCGGTCGTTTTCATATTTGCTCATTTTCTGTCTCCCTAATAATGTCTGCAAGCTCTTTTCTGGCTCTGCTGAGCAGCGAGCGAATGCTACCGGATTTTAATCCATATATTTCAGCAATTTCTTCATCGTTCAGATTTAGGAAGTACCTCATGTTCAGCAAGTCACGTTGCTTTTCTTTTAATAAATCTAATGCCTTGTGGAGTTGGTCTGCTTCAGCCTCTCGAATCAGCTCATCATCAACTGATGTATTATTACTGGCCAAGGTATCTAGAAAACTGTCTTCCTCAAAGAGTAGTTCGTTTTTTCTTCCGCGCTTTCGTAATAGGTCAATGGCGGTACGCCTTACACTTATGACGATGTAGGAACGTAAAGTGAAACAATCGAATGTCATTAACAAGGGTGTTTTTTCTATCAACTTAATGAGGGTATCGTGAATGATATCCTCAGTATCCTGATGATGCTGTACTACTTGAAAGGCAGCTCCATACATGATGGATCGATAATCATAGTACAGCGCTTCCATGAAGCTGCGCTGATTATCATCTAAAATTGTCGCAAAAATTGATAACATAAGAGCCTCTCTTGTCCAATAAAGTCATGCGTGAAAAGAGTAATCCTTATGACGCTGCATCAGCCCGCGATGATGCTGTATTCGGTCTGGTCGGGCAGCCGCAGCAAATGAGGGGCCAGGCTGTCCTGGCGCAGCCAAGCGCTTTGCAATTCGGGGCTGTCAAATATGACCGGCATGCGCGGATGCACCCGCGCGGGGGCGCCCGCGGCGTCCCGTGTCAGGACGACAAAGCTGCCCAAGGGGCTGCCCGGAAAGGCCAGGCCGGCCATATAGATCAGCCCGCCGCCCGGCCTGCCGAACAAGAAGGCCTGTTTTGCGGGCGACCATTCATAAAAGGCCCGGGCCGGCACCAGCACGCGCGAGCGGCGCAGCAGGGGGCCGAACATCGGGCTCTCCTGCGCGGTCTCGCTGCGGGCGTTGATCAGCAGGCGTTTCATATGGGAGGGCCTGTACCCGAAGCGCAGGGGGACCAGCCCGCGGACCGTATAGACCGGCGCGATCTGGCCGGGCAGGATGTCGCCCGTCCTGATGTCCGTCCCCGGGTGCGCCAGCATCAACCTGGCGACAGCCTCCCGGAAATCAAGGTTTTCATCCTCCGTGGAAATATGGTACTTCCCGCACATGGCTCTCCTCCTCCACATACCAGCGCCGGTCGTCCCAACACAGCCGCAAAGGGGTCTGGCCGATCAACACCGTGTAGCGGATGCCGCTGCCGCCCTGACGGGTCTGCCGGGCCGGGCGGCAGTCCACCACCCGGTCGATCTTCAGGGTCTGCCCGCGCAGCCTGAGCATCTCCGGGGTGACGCGGCCCTGCTCATCAGCGCGCGCACGCACCCAGACAGCTGTCCTTGTGATCATTTTATCCCCTTCCTCTCATCATTCCAAGGGTCTGCAGCTCATGGTCGTCCACCGGGTTGAGTTCCCGGGTAGCCTCCCCGCACAGCAGCAGCCCGCGGCGGATGGCGTTGTGGCCCCAGCGCGCGCGGATGCCGTCCAGCGCTCCCTCCAGCGCGCGCTCCTTGCACGTCCTGGGTGGCACCCAGAGCGGCATCTGCACGTATTCCCGCGTGCTGATCAGGTCGCTGCCGCACACGCCCAGGGAACGCAGGGGCAGGCGCCAGGCGTAGTGCTCGCGCAGCAGGTTCATCGCGGCCCGGGCAATGTCCGAGCCCAGGTCGCTGGATTGCGCCAGGCGGCGCTGGCGGCTCAGGCTGACCAGCTCGCTGTCGCGCATCCACAGGCTGACCGTGCGGCAGGCCATCCCGTGGGCCCGCAGCCGCGCGCCCACGCTGTCCGCAAGCAGGTAGATGACCGCCTTGGCCTGCTCCTCGTCACACAGGTCGCGCGGGGTGGTGGTGGAATTGCTGATGGATTTGATTTCATCCGCCTCCTGCGCGTCCAGCACCGGGCTGTCGTCCCGGCCGCGGGCAAAACGCTGCAGCGTCTCCCCGTTTTTGCCCAGCAGGGCGCGGATCAGGCCGTCCGGCGCCCGAGCCAGGTCGCCGATGGTGGTCATCCCCAGGCCGGCCAGCCGGCGCCGGGTGGCGCGCCCGACATACAGCAGGTTGTCCACCGGCAGCGGCCATACCTTGTCGCGGAAATTGTCCGGGGTGATGACCGTGGTGGCATCGGGCTTGCGCATGTCCGAGCCCAGCTTGGCAAAGACCTTGTTGAAGCTGACGCCGATGGACACCGTGATGCCCAGCTCCTCCCGCGCTGCGACGCGGATCTGCGCCGCGATCTCCTCGCCGCACAGGGAATGGCCGGTCACGTCCAGCCAGCTCTCATCCAGCCCGAAGGGTTCCACCAGGCAGGTATAGCGCCTGTAGATGGCGCGCATCATGCGCGAGTAGTGCAGGTATTTGCGCTGGTCGGCCGGGATGAGCACCAGGCCCGGGCATTTCTGCCTGGCCTGCCAGACCGCTTCGCCCGTGATCACGCCGTACTTTTTGGCTAGGGAGGACTTGGCCAGGATGATGCCGTGGCGCAGGGCCGGGTCCCCGCAGACCGCCACGGGCCTGCCGGCCAGGCTCAGGTCCTCCGCGGCCTCCACCGAGGCGTAAAAGCTGTTGCAGTCGCTGTGCAGGATGGTCCGCACACCCTCACCCCCCTAAACGAGAACATTTGTTCTCATATTGAGTATAGCATGCGGGGGACGGCGGGCGCAAGATGGACTTCATGCGGATGCGATGCCGGCTTATACCGATGTAGAGCCTGTTTGTATCCAAAGCGCCGCCCGCGCATCAAAAAAACGCCCCGGGAGGAAGCGTTTTGAATGCACAGGGGGTACGGCGGCGCGCTCAACCCTTGCTGATATAGGGGGAGATGCCGTAGGTCAGCAGGCGGTTGGTCAGCTGCGCCAGCTGCTCGGGCGTCTCGTGGAAGTTGCGGGTCACCCAGTGCTCGATCACGCCGATGTGCGTATAGGTGTAAAAGGTGTACAGATAGTCCAGCGTGGCCGCGTCCAGCGGCTGCAGCAGCTTTTTCCACTCCTTGATGGACTGGTCGCGGTAGATATTGGTGATGCGCTTCATGAGCTCCTTGTCGCCGTACTTGCCAAACACCACGCGGGCCAGGTCGCGGTTTTTGTAGATGACCTCATAAATGCGGCGCAGCAGGTCCGAGCTGGGCAGGATGGTGGAATTTTTGACCACCAGGGCGTCCAGTTCCTCATACAGCTCCTGCTGGATGCTGTCCATCAGGTCGTAGACATCCTTGTAGTACAGGTAGAAGGTGCTGCGGTTGACGTCGGCCGTCTCGCACACGCGCGTCACCGTGATCTTGTTGAGCGGCTGCTTCTCCATCTGGGCCAGCAGGCTCTCCCGCAGGGCAAGGCGGGTGTAGCGCACACGGCGGTTTTCCTTTTTCTTGAGAGTTTGCGACATCTTGTCTCCTTTAAAACAAAAGCGGCCTTTGCGATGGGGAAAGGTCATATCCTGACAAATTGCTGATAAAACAATTTGCTGTCCGATTTTAGTATAAAAGGGGGGTGCCTGTCAATCATTCATATACAGCAAACAGGCAGAATCAGCCCGCTTTCCCACCGTTCAAGCCCGCCGCTTCCCTGCGTGCGCGGGCGCGGTCCTGCAGGAGGCTCAGCGTCAGCCCGGCCAGCACGAGCAGCCCGCCCAGCGCGATGCGAACCGGAAACTCGTCCATCAGCATCATGTCCAGCAGCAGGCTGGCCGCCACCTGGCCCACAAACATGATCAGCGTCATGTAGAAGGAAGCAATTTTACCGACAACATAATTGCTGATCAGCACGATCAGCGCGCCCAAGGCGCCGCCCAGGTAGTTGGTCAAGGGCCCGCCCAGGGCGGGCAGGGGCTGGACGCCGGAGACCAGCAGGACAAGCAGCGCGCCCAATAATCCGGCCAGGTAGTTGATCAGCGTCGTCGAGTAGATGCCCACGCTGCGGGCCAGCCGGGCGTTGACCAGGCGCGACCAGAGCACGCTGACCCCGGCCAGCAGGGACAGGATGACCGCCAGCAGCTCAGCAAAATCGGTCAGCATGATGAGGATGCCGGCCAGGATGATCAGCCCGCCCAGCAGCTTTTCCGCGCGCATCGGCCGCCGCGGCAGGCCCATGAAGCCGACGTGGTCAGCCGCCAGGCTGGCCAGGCTCTCCCCCAGCAGGGCCAGGGCCAGCATGGCCGAGACGCTGATGCGGCCGAAGGCGTACAGGTTGAACAGCGTGGTCAGAATGCCGATCAGCCCGCCGGTGTACCACCAGGGCGGGTGGCCGCCCGGACGCGGCTTGTCTTTGCGAAACAGCATGGCCAGCCCGATGGCCAGGATGCCCGAGACATGGATGATGATCAGCGACCAACCCATGCCGGCCATGTCGTTAAGATGGCCGTTGAAGACCACCATGACCGAGATGAGCGTCCCGGCCAGCAAGCTTAAAGCGTAGTACATAAACTTTCCTTCTTCGCGGAGGATCGCGCCGGTAGCGCCAGACCATCATACCACATTCTGATCCCGCGGGCAGCAGCTTGGCCAGACTTGCGGGCTTGGGCAGGGGATGCTATAATCAGTCCATCGCGATGACCGGGAAACTGCCGGACAACCGCTATCAGAGAGCCGCCGGGTGGTGCGAGGCGGCAGCGGGGGATGGCCTTCCGCCCGTGAGCGGGCCGTGAGGAGCGGCCGGGGCGCGCCCCCTGCAGCGCAAAGAGTGGCCGTGGCGCTGAATGGATATATTCAGCGCGGCAATCTGGGTGGCAACGCGGAGCCTTCCGTCCCATAAGGGCAGGAGGCTCTTGATTTTGGAAGGAGAGGACGATCATGATTGACATCGCACTGCTACGCAACGATCCCGACCTGGTCAGGGAGAACATCCGGCGGAAGTACCAGGACCACCGCCAGCCCCTGGTGGACCAGGCGCTGGAATTGGACAAGCTCAACCGCGAGGCCATCCTGCGCGCGGACACCCTGCGCGCCCAGCGCAACAGCCTGTCCAAGGAAATCGGCGGGCTGATGCAGAAGGGAAAAAAGGAGGAGGCTGAGGCCATCAAGCAGCAGGTCAGGGACCTGCAGCAGGAGCTGGCCGACCTGGAGACCAAAGAATCGGAGTATGAGGCCGGGCTGCGCGAGGTCATGCTGCAAATCCCGCAGATCATGGACCCCTCCGTGCCCCTGGGCCGGGATGACAGCGAGAATGTGGAGATGCAGCGCTTTGGCGAGCCCCTCGTGCCCGATTATGAGATCCCCTACCATGTGGACATCATGGAGCGCCTCAAGGGCATCGACCTGGACGCGGCGCGCAAGACCAGCGGCAGCGGCTTTTACTACCTCAAGGGCGACATCGCCCGGCTGCACTCGGCCGTGTTGTCCTACGCGCGGGATTTTATGATCGACCGCGGCTTTACCTACTATATCCCGCCGTTCATGATCCGTTCGGAGGTGGTGACCGGCGTCATGAGCTTTGCCGAAATGGAGAACATGATGTACAAGATCGAGGGCGAGGACCTGTACCTGATCGGCACCTCCGAGCACTCCATGATCGGCAAGTTCATCGACACCATCCTGGACGCCGACGAGCTGCCCCAGACCCTGACCAGCTATTCCCCCTGCTTCCGCAAGGAGGTGGGCGCCCACGGCATCGAGGAGCGCGGCGTGTACCGCATCCACCAGTTTGAGAAGCAGGAGATGGTGGTGGTGTGCAGGCCTGAGGACAGCATGATGTGGTATGAGAAGCTCTGGCAAAACACCGTGGACTTCTTCCGCACCCTGGACATCCCCGTGCGCACCCTGGCCTGCTGCACCGGGGACCTGGCCGATCTGAAGGTCATCTCCTGCGATGTGGAGGCCTGGTCGCCGCGCCAGCAGAAATACTTTGAGGTGGGCTCCTGCTCCAACCTGGGCGATGCCCAGGCCCGGCGGCTGCAAATCCGCGCCAGGGACGAGGAGGGGCGCCGCTTTATCCCGCATACCCTCAACAACACAGTGGTCGCGCCCCCGCGCATGCTCATCGCCTACCTGGAAAACAACCTGCAGGAGGACGGCAGCGTGCTGATCGCCAAAGCGCTGCAGCCTTACATGGGCGGCAGGGAGCGCATCGGCTGATGCTTTCATCACGCGATGCGCTGCCGGGGGCATTCCGCAAGGGGTGCCCCCGGGCCATCAGGCTGTTTGATTGAATCAGCCACAGCTCTATGCTACACTCTAAACGGACAGGATGGCGAAGGAGGACGGCATGGCCCTGCCTTTTGAAGGTTTTTTCAATGTTTCCCAGCTCAGGCGCTGGCTGGCTGCCATCCCGCGCCGCTTCAGCTGCAGGGATTATCTGGCGCCCGCCCCCGCCGCCGAGTGGGCTGCGATGGAGTATACCGCCGCAAGCGTGTGCCTGCCGGGCATCCGCATCGCGCTGGAGCGCGAGGGCGCGCAGGACCTGATATTCCCCGCGCCGCTGTTCCCGCAGTTTAAAGGCCTTGCGCAGTACGCCGTCATCCTGGCAGACAAGGAGGCCAAGGACGCCGCGCTGCTGGGCGGCATCAGCGGACAGGCCTTCCAGCTGGAGCTGGTTCACCAGGGCCTGCAGGGCTGCTGGATCACCGGCAACTACCGCCGCCTGGTCGCCACGGCCAGCGCCCGGCCGGACGAAAAAATCCTGGCCGTCATGCCCTTCGGCCAGCCGCGGGATCCGGAGGGCGCGCGCAAAAGCCGCCGCCGCATCCTGACCTCCTTCAGCCCCGACGACCCCACCCTGTGGCCCTACTGGGCCTATCACGCGGCCGAAGCCATGCGCTTCGCGCCCTCCGCCGTCAACCGCCAGCCCTGGCGCATCAGCTTCAGCGGGCATACGCTGCGCTTTGAAGGCAAGAAGCGCGAGAGCATTGACACCGGCATCGCGCTGATGCACCTGGAATGCGCCCTGTATGAGCTGGAGCGCGCCTGGCGCCAGAGCGCCGACAACAAAAGCTTTTTGGTGCAGATCAAGGATGAGCATGAGCCTGTTTGACTTCAGCCAGACCGCGCAGAAAGGCCGGCCGCTGGCCGACCGCATGCGCCCGCGCAGCCTGGAGGAGTTCCTGGGCCAGGCGCACCTGGTGGGCAAAGGCCGCCTGCTGCGCCGCGCCATTGAGGCCGACCAGCTGACCTCCAGCATCTTCTATGGCCCCCCGGGCTGCGGCAAGACCACCCTGGCCTATGTGATCTCGCAGACCACCAGGGGCCATTTTGAGCGCCTCAACGCGGTCACCAGCGGCGTGGGCGAGGTGCGCGAGGTCATCAGGGCCGCGCGCGAGCGCCGGGACATGTACGGCCAGCACACCTACCTGCTGCTGGACGAGTGCCACCGCTGGAGCAAGGCGCAGTCGGACTCCATCCTGCCCGCGATTGAGGAGGGCCTGATCCGCTTCATCGGCTCGACCACCGAGAACCCCATGATCGCGATGACGCCGGCCATCGTCAGCCGCTGCCGCGTCTTCCAGTTTTTCCGCCTGGGCGACAGCGAGGTGCGCCAGGCGCTAAACGCCGCCCTGAAGGACGCCCAGCGCGGGCTGGGCAGCCTGAACATCCATGTGGAGGAGGAGGCGCTGGAGCACTGGGTGCAGGTGGCCGCCGGGGATGTGCGCACCGCGCTCAACGCGCTGGAATTGGCCGCGCTGACGACGCCCACAGGGGCGGACGGCATCCATATCACCCGGCAGATCGCCGAGGACAGCATCCAGAAGCCCATGTTGCGCGTGGACGAGACGCTCTACTACGATATGCTCTCCGCCTTTTGCAAGTCCCTGCGCGGCTCCGACCCCGATGCCGCCCTGCTGTGGGCGGCGCGCCTGCTCTACGCGGGCTGCGATCCGCGCCTGATCGTGCGGCGCCTGATCGCCCATGCCAGCGAGGATGTGGGCCTGGCCGATCCCCAGGCGCTGGTGCAGGCGGTCAGCGCCGCGCAGGCGCTGGAGTTTGTGGGCCTGCCCGAAGCCAGGCTGGCCATCACCCAGGCCATTATCTACATTTGCATGGCGCCCAAGTCCAACACCGTGGTCAATGCCATGGACGCCTCCATGGCCGATGCCGAGCGCGGGCAGCTGGGCGAGGTGCCCGTCGCGCTGCGCGACACGCACTACCAGGGCGCGTCCCGCCTGGGCAACGGCGAGGGCTATCTCTACCCCCATGATTTTCCCGGGCACTGGGTCCGGCAGAACTACATGCCCGACGGCTTTGAGGACAGGGTCTACTACCGCCCGGGGCAGCTGGGCTTTGAAAGCAGCCTGAAGAAAAAGAAGGAAAGCGATGAATAACAAGGCCCTGATCCTGGACGCGCTCGCGCGGCTGGACATTCCCTACACGCTGTTTGAGCATGAGCCCAAATGGACCATTGAGGACTGCTTGGCTACCCCCGGTATGGACCCGGAGCGCGCCACCATGCCCAAGAACGTCTTTTTGTGCAACCGCCAGCAGACAGCCTTTTACCTGATGCTGCTGGCGCCCCAGCGCGCCTTCCGCACGGCTGTGGTCAGCAAGCTGCTGGGCGTCTCCCGCCTTTCCTTCGCGCCGGAAGAGAAGCTGCCGGATTTTCTCGGCCTGGAAAAGGGCGCGGTCAGCCCGCTAGGCCTGCTGTTTGACGCTGAGCGGCGCGTGCAGCTTGTGGTGGACGGGGCGCTTTTGGATTATGAGCACCTGTGGTTTCACCCGGGCGTCAACACCGCCTCGGTCGAGATCAGCAGCCGGGATTTCATGCAGCGCTTCCTGCCGGGCATCGGGCGCGAGGCCATCCTTGTCAGGATCCCGCGGGAGGAATAGCGGGCATCAGCAGGCCCTGCCCTGGCGGCCCGCTTTTTCAGAAACAGAAAAAGCGCGGAAATCACTTCCCGCCCCGTATGCAATCGATATTTTATATTGTCAAACAGGATGATTTGAAACCAAAGGAGAAACGCCTTGACCTACCATTTCTACGCCTATCTGTCCCGGATGAAGCTGATCCGGCGCTGGGGCCTGATGCGCAACCTCATCCCCGAGAACGACATGGAGCACGCCATGCAGGCCGCCATGATCGCGCACGCCCTGGCCCTGATCGGCAACACGCGCTACGGGCGCAGCTACAAGGCCGAGCACGTCATGGCCCTGGCGCTCTTTCACGACATCTCCGAGGTCATCACGGGCGACCTGCCCACCCCGGTCAAGCACAACAACCCGCAGATCAAGGCCGAGTACCACAAGATCGAGCGCATCGCCATCCAGCGCCTCAAGCAGATGCTGCCGGAGGATCTGCAGCCCGCCTACGAGCCCCTGCTCAACCCCGATCAGGACAGCGGGGAATGGCGCCTGGTCAAGGCCGCCGACCGCATCTGCGGCTACGTTAAGTGCCTGGAGGAGACCAAGGCCGGCAACAACGAGTTTCTGGAGGCCAGGGACAGCATCCTGGCCACCCTGCACGCCATTGACCTGCCCGAGGTGCAGGACTTCATCCGCGAGTTTGTGCCGGGGTTTGGCATGAGTCTGGATCAGATCTCAAGGTAGGCGGGAGAGGACGCCGGGGACGTGAAAGGACGCCGGGATTTTTTCTGAAAAAAAATTCCCCCGGACCCCTTAAAAGACTTTAATCCTGATATTGATGCAATTATACTCTGCATCAGTATTGGAACCCCTTTGAATCCTGTCAGGGCAGCTGGATCCTGGGTTCCTCGTCGTTTTTGCGGTAGATGGTAAAGCGCCGCCCGATCACCTGCACCGGCTGCGCGCCGGTCAGGGCGCAGAGCTCATCGCTGGCCTCCCTGGCCGTCAGGGGGGCGTTTTGCTGCACGGCGCACTTGATCAATTCCCGCGCCTGGAGCAGGTCATAGGCCTCCTTTTGGGTGTTGGCGGTGACGCCGTCCTTGCCCACGAACAGGGTGGCGTCCAGGGTGTTGGCCAGGGAGCGCAGGTAGGCGCGCTGTTTTCCGTTGAGCTGCATAAAATCCTCTTTCTGTCAGATGGTGTCTGTCCGGGAGAGCACATCGTCCCCTTCACAGGTGATCAGGACCCGGCCTGACCGGGGGACAGTTTGTTATCCTTATCCTCCCCATCCCCTTGCTGGGATGGAGGCCCCTGCAGTGCGATCCAGAAACGCATCACGGGCTTGCCGTCGGAGCGGGCGCGGATGTCCTCCATGACCCCACCGCAGGAGAGAATAATTCTGCGGGAGGCTTCGTTGTCGCTGTCGCAGCAGACCAGCGCGCGCCGGATGCCCAGGTCACGGCATTTGTCAAGCGCCAGGACCAGCTGTTGTCTGCCATAGCCCTTGCTTCGCTCGGATGGCCGGATGGAATACCCGATATGGCCGCCGGAATGCAGCATCCCCTCATCCAGCTGATGACGGATGTTGACCATGCCCACCACCCGCCCGTCCCCCGGCCTGAGGCACAGGAACTGGCTGCGGGGCACATCCCGGCAGGTGTCGGGATTGCCGTCCCTCTTCAGCAAAGTCAGCCACTCAGGCACGCTGAGCGTTTGAAGCGATCCGGAGCCGTTCATGTTCCCGGCTCCTGGCTGCAGGAACTCCGCGCGGTACGCCTCGATCTCATCCCCGTATGCCATGGAAGGCACAACCAGCGTCAGCTGCCCTTTCATATGCCCGGCATCCTCAATTAAAGTCCTTTGGAAGGTTCGGAAACCTTTTCTGAAGAAAAGGTTTCCGATGTCCCTCGTCCTCCGCTCCCATTACTCCACAAAGTCAAACTCGATCGCGTCCGCGCCCAGGCGCACGGTGTCGCCCTCCCGGGCGCCCAGCTCGCGCAGCTTGTCAATGACGCCGGAGGCGCGCAGCGTCTTGTGGAACCAGTTCATGGACTCATAGTCATCGAAGTTGACCGCGTCGATCAGGCTGTCCATGGAGCCGCCGGTGACCGCATAGACGCCGTCCTCATCCACCACGGCTTCCCAGCCGCGCAGGCGCTCCTCCTCAAAGAATACTTCCTCCTGAAGCGGCTGGCTCTCAGGCAGGGTGGCCAGCGTTTCCACCACCGCGTCCAGCAGGGCCTCCAGCCCCTCCCCGGTGGCGGCGGAGACCGCGAAGAAAGCGCGCTCCCCGGCGGCCGCGCGCAGGGCGTCCAGGTGGCCGGCTGCCGCCGGCAGGTCCAGCTTGTTGGCGACCACGATCTGCGCGCGCGCGTCCAGCTGGCCGTAACAGCGCAGCTCCTCATTGACAACGGCAAAATCTTCCGCCGGGTCGCGGCCCTCCTGGCCGGAGGCGTCCACCACGTGCAGCAGCAGGCGGGTGCGCTCCACATGGCGAAGGAAGGCGAAGCCCAGCCCGGCGCCCTGGCTGGCGTTTTCAATCAGCCCCGGGATGTCGGCGATGGCGAAGCTCTGCCCCTTGTGCCAGGCGATGCCCAGGTTGGGCGTGAGGGTGGTGAAGGGGTAGCTGGCGATCTTGGGCCGCGCGGCCGTGATGCGCGAGAGCAGGCTGCTTTTCCCGGCGTTGGGAAAGCCCACCAGGCCGACATCGGCAATGGTGCGCAATTCCAGGATGAACTCATGCCAGACGGTCCTGATGCCGGGCTTGGCGAAATTGGGCGCCTGGCGCGTGGGCGTGGCAAACCGCGCGTTGCCGTGGCCGCCGCGGCCGCCATGCAGCAGCACGCGCTCCTGGCCGGCTTCAAACATGTCGGCCACCACGGCGCCGGACTCCTTCTCGCGCACCACCGTGCCGACCGGCACCTTGATCACCAGGTCCTGGCCGGATTTGCCGGTGCGGCGCGTGGACATCCCCTGGGCGCCGTTTTCCGCCTGGTACTTGACCTTGTAGCGGAAATCCATCAGCGTGTGCAGGTTGTGGTCGGCCAGCAGGATGATGTCCCCGCCCTTGCCGCCGTCTCCGCCGTCCGGCCCGCCGTTGATTACGAACTTCTCGCGGTGGAAGGACACGCAGCCGTTACCCCCGTCCCCCGCCTTGAGGCGGATGACCGCCCTGTCCACAAAACTCGCCATGTTGCCTCCTTCACTTGTCCGGCCCTGAGTATACCACGCCGGCTGTACATTGAGAAACACAGGGGCGCAAAAAGGGACGGCGCGCCACCGTCCCTGAAGGTTTTCGGGCAAATATGTCAGGGCGCGGGGCTTTCCGTCGGCATCATCTGGCGCAGCATCGTGGATGTCAGCGCGTTGAGCAGGATGGTTTGCACCTGCTGGCTGAGGGTGGCAAGCTGCTGGGCGCTCAGGCCGTCCACGCGCACGGCCCCGTTGGCGTCCACCGCCGGGATGGTCCAGGGCGCGGCGGTGTTGCCGGTGATGTCGGCGCGGACCTGCGCCTGGGTGCCCTCGTCCTGCCAGGTGACAAAGCCGGTAAAATAGGTGGCGGACCGTGAGTTGAGCCGGCTTCGCAGGTTCACGCTGCCTGTGATCAGCTGCGCTTTCACGTCCGTGTCGCCCTGGGGGGTCACCTGCAGGGTGAAGCCGATGTCGCGCGTGGAGCTGCCGGCCGCCTGGTCCACCGCCTCGGGGGCCGGGGCATAGCGCAGGCTGAAGCGGTAGACGCGCGCGGGCGGATCGCCCTCGGTGGCGTCCACGGTAAAGGCGTCGCCGCCGGCCTCCGGCTGAAGGCTGATGGTCCCGGCATAGGTGATTTCGTGGGAGTTTGCCACGGGGCCCCCGGAAAACACCAGCGAGGTCACGGCGCCCTTTTGGTTTTGGGCATTCCTGGGCGTGTATTCCAGCGTGATGACGGTCTGTTCGCCCTCCGGCCGCAGGCTGTGGGTGTACAGCACACGGTTCAGGCCGCGCGCGCCGCCCAGGGGCAGGATCAGCTTGTTTTCCACCACCTGGCCCTGGGCGTTGAGCAGGCGCTCGGACACCATGTCGCCCGTCAGGGGCAGGCGGTCCAGCGACTGGAAGAAGCTGTCCCTCATGGACGGCTGCAAATAGGCGGCCGCCTGGCGGGCGTCCATCTCACGCGCCAGCAGCGCCAACAGCTCGGTGTCATTGTAGGCATCCACCAGAAGCTGCTTGATCTGCGCCTTGAGCTGGCTGGCAGGCACGATGATGATGATCCGGGTCTGGGGATTGTTTTGCGCGTCATACTGGTTTTGGCTCTGGGTAAAGGCCTGCAGCCACAGCGTCAGCTTCAGGGAGTAGGCGTCCAGCTTCCTGGCGACCTCGCCCTGCCAGGTGGATTCAGCCGTGTTCAGCTTGAGCAGCACGCCCTCCACCGGCGGCCAGGTCGGGTCCTCCCCGGACAGCAGGGCCATGAGCGCGCCGCCGTCGCGCCGGTCCACATAGCGCACGGCGCCAAAGAAGGCGGAGGTCAGCTGCTCAAACTGGTTGTCCTTGAGCAGGCGCATTTCGCCGATGGCCTGGCCGTTCTTGGTGAGCACCAGCTCCATCTCTTCCTGCCCCTTCAGGACGCCCACCCCGCGCAGGTAGCGTATGGACAGCTCAGCCCCGGGCAGCAGGGTCCTGAGCAGGGCGTTGTCCTCCGGGGACAGCAGGCTGAAGTCGCCTCCGGACTTTTGGGTCTTGATGGTGATGCGCAGGCCGGAGCCGTCCTTGACTTGCTTGAACAGCTTTTCATCCAGGGTATAGTCAGCTCCCAGGGCAGGCAGGGCTGCCAGCAGCGTGGCGGCAAGCAGCAGCAGGGCAATCAGGCGTTTCATGGTATATCCTCCTCGCTTGTGGATGGGCTCATCTCTTCGGTGACCGTGAAAACTTCAGTGTTGACGGGCGGGACGGCGCCTTCCCCCCGGGCGCGGCGGTCCCGTCCCAGGTCGTGCAGGACCAGCCGGCGGAGATCCCCGGGCAGGGCAGCCAGCCAGCCCCGCAGGGCGGGCACCAGCGCGGTGTTCACCCGGCCGGCAGCCTGGCCGCGGGCCTCGTCATCCAGGGAAAGCAGGTCAACCTCCGCCAGCGGCATGGGCATGGCCACGCTGTCCGCCGGGCTCATTTCAAGCGCCAGGCTGACTTCCCGGCGCACGGTCTTCCCGGCAAGCTCCCTCAGGCGCAGGCTGCCCGTGAGCCTGTCCTGCCCCAGGAGCAAATCGGGAACGACCTCATAATCCGTGGTGACGCCGGCCCGGCGGATTTTGGCGCTCAGGCTGCCGCCCAGGCGCTCGCCCTCCGCCTGCGCAACGGATGTAAGCGTGATTTTGCCGGAAGCGTCCAGGCGCTCCTTGCCGGATACCGTTCTGAATTTCCAGTCGCCCTGCGCGCTCCCGGGCTTGGTGGCCAGGGACAGCTGGGCTTCTACCGTGTCAGAGCCCCGGGTGGCGGGCAACTTGAAGCTCAGATAAACGCCGCTGTCCGAACGCCCGCCAAAGAGCGTCAGCTTGCGCGTGGCGCCGTCCAGCCCAAGGGTGGCGGTCACCTGCAGCCCCAGGTCCTCCCCCTGCTTGTCCAGAAAACGCTTGACGTTCAACGCACCCCTGATCTCCAAGGCGCGCAGGCTGCCGGACAGCGCGGCCGCCCGGGAGGGCGCCAGGGCCAGCAGCAGGCGGTCCATCACCGGCAGCAGGTCGGGTCCGGCAGCCTGCCAGAAGGCCTGGGCCTGCTCCTTGTTCAAGGCGTACACCAGCTGGCTGGCGCCGCGCCCGGCGTTTCGGATGCTGATCGCGGTCTTGACCGGTTTCTCCATGGGCAGCAGGTGGGGCAGGGCAGCCCGGCACAGGTCCGTGAAGGCCTGCCCGGCGGCGGCAGGGTCCATTAGCTGGGGAACGCTGCCAAAGAGCGCCTGCCAGGGCGGCTGCGCGGGGCTGCCCAGGTAGCGGGTGGCCGGCAGGCTGCCCGGCACCTCCAGGATCAGGCCAGCCTCTTGTGGGTCCTGGTCCGTGGCCAGGGTAAAGACGACCTGTCCGTCCCCCGCCCACTGCGCGGCTGCCTGGCGATGATCCCCGTCCTGGCGCAAATCCACCTCCAGCCGCTGGCCTTCCAGCCAGGACTGCAGGGCGGCCAGGGACTGCTCGGCCAGGTCCGGCCAAGCATCCACGCGCGCGGACAGGCACAAATGATAAGCCTGGCCGCCTTCATACCCGGCCTGCAGGGTTTCCAAAGCAGGAAACACCGCGGCCCGGGCAGTTCCGAAGACCAGCAGGGCGCACAGCGCCAGCAGGGCCAGACGCCTCCTGATGCGCATCCGTTCCCCCCCTTCCTTGCTGTTTATCAAACGTCTGGCAGCGCCGCTTTCATGCATCCGCGCCCGGATCGCCGTGCAGCGCCTCATACAGGGCCTGCGCCGCCGGGCGGTTCATGCCCGGGACGGCGGCCAGGCTGTCCACATCGGCCTCCTTGATGCCCTGAAGCGAGCGGAAGGCCGCCAGCAGCGCGCGGCGGCGCGCCGGCCCGATGCCGGGCACCTCCTCCAGGCGCGAGCGGATGCTGGCTTTGCCGCGCAGCTGGCGGTGGCGGGTGACGCCGAAGCGGTGCGCCTCATCGCGGATGCGCTGCACCAGGTGCAGGGCCGGTGAATGGCGGTCCAGCACCACGGGCGCCTCCTTGCCGGGCAGCCAGATCTCCTCCAGCCGCTCCGCCAGGCCAAACAGCGGCACGCCCAGGCCCAGGCTGTCGCGCGCCCGCAACGCGTAGGCCAGCTGCTGGGGCCCGCCGTCCACCAGGATGACATCAGGCAGCGGCCAGGGCTTGTCCGGCAGCAGCGCGCGCCTGAAGCGCCGGGTGAGCGCTTCGGCCAGGCTGGCCGGATCGTTGGCGCCCTCCACCGTCTTGATGTTGAAATAACGGTATTCCTTGCGCGCGGGCTCGCCGTCCACAAAGACCACCATGCCGGCGACCGACTGCGCGCCCTGGGTGTTGGAGATGTCAAAGCCCTCAATGCGCCGGGGCGCGGCGGACAGGCCCAGGGCCTCCGCCAGCTCGCGGCTGGCGCCTACGGTGCGCTCGTGCACCACCTGCGCGCGGGCATTGCGCTTTCTCAGGGCGTCCGCCGCGTTTTGCAGGGCGTTGTCCACCAGGCGCTTCTTGTCCCCGCGCTGCGGCACCACGACGTCCACCGCGCCGCCGCGCTTCTCGCGCAGCCAGGCCTGCATGGTGTCCTGATCGCCCAGCGCCTGCACGATGACCTCGCGCGCGGGCAGGCGGTCCTCATAAAACTGGGGCAGGAAGCCGTCCAGCACCTCCCGGAGCGGCTCCGCGCCCTCCCGGGGCAGGGCAAAGGCCTGGGCGTCCAGCATCTTACCGCCGCGGATGAACAGCACCTGGGCCATCGCGTCCAGGCCGTCCTGGGCGGCGGCGATGACATCCTGGTCCACAAAGGCGGTCTGCAGGGCGTTCTGCTGCTCCATCAGGCCCAGGATGTTCTTGATGCTGTCGCGCAGCTCGGCCGCGCGCTCAAACTGCATCTCCCGCGCCGCCCGGGCCATCTCCTTCTCCAGGCGCTGGACCACCGGCTTGTACCTGCCCTTGAGGAAGGCGATGACCTCCTCCACCAGCGCCCTGTAATCCTCCTGCGTGACCAGGCCCGCGCAGGGGCCCAGGCACTGGCCCATCTCGTAGCTCAGGCAGGGGCGCGTGACCTTCTGGCCGGGCAGGGGCAGCTTGCAGGTGCGCAGCGGGAAGGTGCGCCGCAGGATGCCGGTCACCTGGCGGATGGCCGCAGTGCCGTAATAGGGCCCGAAGTAGCGTGCGCCGTCGTTTTCCACCCTGCGGGCCACGGTCAGCCGCGGGAAGGCCTCCTGGACGCTGATGCGGATGTAGGGATAGTGCTTGTCATCCATCAGCTTGATGTTGTAATAGGGCCGGTGGGATTTGATCAGGTTGCTCTCCAGCACCAGGGCCTCCAGGTTGGTGGCGGCCAGGATGATGTCAAAATCATCCACGCGGTCCACCAGCGCCTGCACCTTGGCCGAGTGGGGCTGGTTGCTGAAATAGCTGCGCACGCGGCTGGCCAGGTTGACCGCCTTGCCGATATACAAAACCTCGCCCCGCTCCTTCATCAGGTAACAGCCGGGGCGCTCCGGCAGCAGGGCGATCTTGCGCCTGAGGGTCTCGTTCATGCTCACGGGCGGCTCATTCGGGCCGGCTGCCTGCCCCGCCGCTGTCAAAACGCTCGCGGATCACGGGGATCAGACGCCGGGCCAGTTCCTCGTCCACCGGCTCAAAATCCTCGATCTCTTCGCCGTCCTCATCCACGATGACAGCCACCCGCATCACATACAGGGTCTGCCTGTCCGCTTCCCGGGGCCTGTCCTCCTCCGCCACCTCGCGCAGCAGGACATACTCATCCCCGTTGTAGAAAAAATATTTCTCCACCGTCAGCAGCAAACGGTTGCCATCCTCATCCATGCCCTCCACAATGTCCAGGCGATCCTCTTCCGGCATGATCTCACCCCCTTGGTACGCATATTATACCGTGAGCGGCCGGCGCTGACAACCAAAGACGGCCGGACATGGATCACGCTACAGTCAGGCGGCGCATAGATCACGCTGCAGTCAGGCTGTAGTCATGCGGCACATAGATCACGCTGTAGTCAGGCTGTATTCAGGCGGCCTGCAGTCACGCTGTATTCAGGCGGCCATTCTTGCCAAGGCCCTTCGCGCTGTGCTACAATGCGCCTGCGCAAAGCGCGCGATTTCACAGCCCGGAAGCCTTCGTCCCCGGCCAAAGGCAGGCTTCCGACGAAAGCTGTACAGGCTCCCGTAGCTCAGTGGATAGAGCACCCGCCTCCTAAGCGGGTGGCCGGCAGTTCGACCCTGCCCGGGAGTGCCACAATCGCCGTAGAATCAATGGTTCTACGGTTTTTGCTTGCTTGTACATCACCTCTCTCTCTTTATGCATACAACTGTTCATTTGCATGAAAATGGTCGTTTCTTACGTTGTATACTGGGAAATGGACTCCAAGAACTAGGGCCTGTTCACACTAACACGGCGTCGACAACCATTGCGAAGTAGATGAAACCGCTGAACACAAGGTCAAGTTTGTCGTAACGGGTAAACACTCTCCGAAAGCGCTTGAGCCTCAGA
>Ga0255347_1003017_pt1 | contig 22600 bp, 27 predicted proteins | sample wastewater_treat_2_FD_192479 | JGI IMG/M metagenome (GOLD analysis project Ga0255347, IMG submission 192479) | Wastewater microbial communities from Lulu Island WWTP, Vancouver, Canada - plant24 | ecosystem: Engineered > WWTP > Wastewater > Unclassified | place: Canada: Vancouver, British...
GCCCAAAATCGCTTACTATCCAGGGGAAAAGGGCTTCTTCAGAGCTTTTCTTGCCCGATGGGACAAAAGGCGTGGCTGTAAAGTCATAGCAGGCCAGGATGCCTCTGGCTTTATGAATCCTGTCCAGGCCGCCTACCCATTTGGTGGCCTCTTCGATATCCTCTTTCTTTAGACCTTTGAACTTGGACTCGGCAGGAACCCGCCAGGCATGATGGGCCTCATCATTAATGACAAGGAGGTTCTTGGCTGTGGCCAGCTCTCCCAAGACCTCGCGGGCATAAGCTTCATCGCTCTTTGCGCCTCTCTTGTCCACACTCTTCTTTTTTGCCAGTCGTTCTTCGGTCTCCCAGTTCAAAGCCTGCCAGTTGCGGATGACTACTTTGGCCTGGCGGAGTTTATCGAGAAGTCCGGAGGGAACTATGTCGAACTGCTCATAGTAGTTATCAGGCTGAGATGGGATCAAGACTTGAAGGCGGCTTTTCACCGTGAGGCCAGGGGCGACGATAAAGAAGTGTTTTGAGAATCTGGTATCTTGGGGATAGGTAGCCTTGTTTAAGGCCTGCCAAGCAATGAGCATGGCCATGACTATGGTCTTGCCTGAGCCTGTAGCCATCTTGGAGCAGAATCGGGTGAAAGGACCGCCGTCAGATGGAACTTCGATCCCTACACGGTCTGCTGCTGGGGCTTCAGTGAGCCATATAAGGGTCTCAATGGCCTCAAGCTGGCAGAAGAAGAGTCTCAGCTCTCTCTGGCCAGGATCATGCCAGTGTTCCAGAAGGCGCTTGGTAATCCCGGAGACGCCGGGATAGCCTGCCTCGCGCCAGGCTTTAACCCTCTTTCTTATCTGGTTAACCTGGGGCAGTTCCTTGAAGATACCTGGATCATCGAAAGATCGGGAAGCCTCAGAGGCAATGGTATAGCCAGCTTTTCTTCGGCCATCTTTCAACTCGAAAGAACGGGTCTCACGATCGTAATGCCAGTGCTGTTTTGGCTCCTCATAAGGCGAGGTGATGATCAGCCTATCCGGCTTGGTCCTTCTCATCATCTCACATCCATGAGCTTGAGGGATTCGATGCCGCGATCATCCACAATCTTAACCGCAATCCTCTCATGAAGACCGGGCTCGAAGGGCAGGGAGACCCTGCCATGATAGGCTTGGATCAGATCCTCGTCTATCTCTGCCTTGAGGTTTCGGGCCAGCTTGGACCAGCCGTCTTTTGGTCCGGACATGGGGAAGAAGATCTGCCGCGGGAAGAGGCTTCTGCCATCATAATCGGTGTCGAGCATCCACATGGCTATTCTTTCAGCGCCGCCGGAGTCTACTGTGCCGGTTCTCGGATTGTAGTAATCGAATCCCAGCACTTCTACCCTGTATTTGCCTTTATCATCGCCCTCTTTGATCTTCTCAAGGAGGATGTCCGGCTGGCCGATAAGCCAGAAGCTATCATTGCTGGCTCGCTTTTTCTTCAGGTCCTCGGTGAGAAGGTCTTCGCTCATCTTGGCCTTAAGGAGGGTTATGCCGGGCCAGTTGGTCTCATCTATGTCCTTGGCCGCCTCGGGATCGAATTCAAAGGCGGCAAAAATGATCACCTTGGGCTTGGGGACCAGGCTGAGGGACTCTTCTATGGCCAGGGCAACCTGGCGCTGTTCTAAGGGTGCGTGCTCCGGGCCAAAGGAAATGACTGCCTTTTGAGGAGTGTCTTCTCTGGTCTCGGCCTCGGCATGGAGCCAATGCGTACCCTGCAGGGGCTCCACTCTGGAAAACTGGATCTTCTCGCCGCTTCTGGCCCGGATGCCTGTCTTCAGAATTTCGTCTCTCCATTCTGCCTGCCTCAGGGTCTCGCCGGAGCGGGATATGGATGCATCCACTGGTTGATCTGACTCGATCTCCATGAGGGGCTTGACCACGGGAGCCGGTACGGCTTCAACTGTAAAGGGTCCGGTCACTCTGGCCTTGGAATTATCGATGAAAGGCTGGTCGTAGAGGGTTTCCTGATCAGCATATTTCTTGATGGCTGCATCAACCTCCTTGCGAGACATTCCCTCCTCTATCTCGGGATTGTTGGCGATGGACTTCAGGGTGATGTGGGGAACGGTCTTGTACCTAAAGCCGCTGCTCACTCCTTCCTCGGGATGGGCCAGCTCATAGTAATCAAAGATGGCAGTCATAAGACGCTGCTTGGCCAGGGTTATGGCTATTCGGGAGGTGTCGCAGGTAATCCAGCGACGGCCCCATTGCTCGGCCACATAGGCTGTTGTGCCGGAGCCGCAGGTGGGATCAAGGACCAGATCGCCAGGGTCGGTGGTCATAAGGAGGCAACGTTGAATGACCTTAGGATTCGTCTGAACCGCAAATAATTTGCCTTCTCTGGTTCCTGCAATCGATGTGTCACCCCACATGTTTGAGATCTCGATAACCGGATAATCATTAAGATATCGGACATACGCAAGGCTGCCTTCCCGTCCAAATAAACGATTTGCCCATTTCAAACGTTCCATCCCATCAGGCCAATTTGCAGTCCAATGTCTTCCAATTCTTGGATAGTATGTTTTGGCTTCAAACTCAAAGGGTTGTGGCTGTGGCGGAGGATCTTGGCTAGTTACATTATCAAGGCGAAAAATACGAGCAGTATTAACCAAAATATCAATATTATCTCGATCTTCATAAGTCATAATCCTACGTGTACCATCATCAAGTTCTAAGTACCGATAGTCATCGCTCTTTAGCGTGAGAGCAGATTTTTCTAAATACAATTGATTATACTTTAATTGTTTAATATTTTTTGCATAAAAAATGATATAGTCACCTAAACGGCTAAGATTTGAAGTCTCAAACCCACCTGTTGTAGCATAGGAAATCAAACTAACAAAATTCTCTTTTCCAAATATTTCATCTATAACACAACGCACGATATGCACATTCTCATCGCTAATTTGCACGAAGATGCTTCCGCTCTCATTAAGTAGCTCTCTTGCTAGCAGCAGCCTATCTCTGAGATATGCCAAGTATGAGTGAATCCCTAGCTCCCAAGTATCCCTGAACGCCTTAATCATTTCAGGTTCTTGAGTCAGATCCTCATCCTTTCCGTCCTTCACATCCCTCTTGTTCACAAAGGGCTGAAAATTGCTGCCGTAGCGTATGCCGTAGGGCGGATCGATATAGATCATCTGCACCCGTCCGGCCATGCCCTCTTTCTCCAGAAGTGAGTTCATCACCAGCAGGGAGTCCCCGGCGATGAGGCGATTGGACCAGTTATGCCTGTGCTTGTAAAAGTCGATGGCGCTTCTTATGGGCGGATTCTCATCCGACAGCTCGAAGAGGGAGATCTGCTTGGAGCTTTGGCTGCGCCGCTGGACGGCCTTGATGATGGTCTTGGGATCAATCCTCTCATGGACATGGAGGGATACGATAGGGACCTCAAAGGAGGTATGCTCTGCCTTCCCGGCCCATATTAGATAAGGATCAAGGTGTGGATCTAAGTTGGGATCGTAGTGATATGTTTTCACGCCGCCGTCCTTGTCGGTCTCGGGGGTGACCAGGCCCACGGGCGGGTTATTGCAGCGTTTCTTGTCCTTGTGGTCGTACTGCTCGATCTGCTTGGAATCCGGCTTTCTTGAGCGTGGCAATTTGGATCATCTCGATTAGCGGGGGGATGATCAAGATAGGAGACAATTGCTTTTAATTGTTGCCATCAGTTCTTTGAAGGGCAGTCTAAAGGAACAGTCCGGCCCAGAGAAGTAGTCTCTAGGCATTAATGGCCTCTGATCCGTCGCTTTATTCAATTGAAGGGTCTTCCTCTATGATGATATTCACACCCTCTGCCTGAGCCTTCATCTTCTTCTTGTATTCCTTCAGCTCCTTCTTTTGCTCATCAACAGCACGCTCATACCAATATGCCATGAACTTGTGAGCATCTTCATTAGCTAGCTCTTCCATACGGTTTTTTACAGACCATTCGCAGAACGAATCCGGCCTGAGTGCCATATAGATCTGAAGCTCTTTCTCTGCTCTCTGATCCCAAACCGCCTTCTCCGGCGAGGTAGGCCCGAAGCTGCCTTTCGCTTCTCCATACAGGCCAACTGTCTTCAGGATATGAACTGCGGAGGTGATTGCCATTTTCTCATCCGAGCTGTGCAGACCATTGGAGAGAACATCCACCGCCTCATGGACCAGTGACTTGAGCCGAAGCTTCGCATCCTTCCATAGCTCCTCTCTTCGGGCGTTCAATTCCGCGATAAAAAATGCATTTTTGTACCATTTTGATATGGTATTCCGGCCCACACCGATGGTTTCAGATACTTCTCTATCGGTTTTTCCGAAGATTAGAAGGTCTATTGCGTTGAGCTGCTCCGGTGTCAATTTTGGCGGAGCGGACCGGCTCTGCATTGCGTTGAAGGTCTTGGTTATCTCTTCTTGGGTGATTGACATTTCTGGAGCACTCCTAGCGATTTCATCATTTGATCTTTTGTCTTTCTGATCTTCTCGGCTTCCTTGAGATTGCCCTGCGATCTGAGCTTTTTCTCCCAGGCTTCGCAGTCTCGGATTCGCCTTCCTATCAATTCTATAAAATGCTCAGTAGACAGGTCTTCTCTCTTGTCAAAGCATGCCCTGGACTTGTCTATCATGAGAGCCCGGCCTCCGCCATTGCCTTCTTTAGCCTGCTCCTGGCCAGATCCTCAACCTCATCCTCGATGCCAAATAGATCGACTTTAAAGGGATCTCTGCCCTTGCCCTGCGCCTGCAACTCGCACCGGGCTTCATATCGCAGCCTATTCATGATCACGTCCTCTGGTGTCATTGGACCGCTTCCGGGCAGATCGGTTTCTCCTAGGAGACGGGTTCCCTGTAAGACGTACTTGGCAGCGGCCAGGGACGCTTTGGGATCGCCGCTATCAAGTTGCACCTCCACTGCATCGAGAGCACGATTTGCCAGGGATTTTAGCCGCTCTCGGGCATCCCACCACAGCTCAGACCTCTGTCGATTCAGCTCCGCTATGAATTGAGGATCATGATTTCGCCATTCACAGATGGTCTGCCGACTCACACCCACCGCTTCTGCTGCTGCTCTATCACTCTTGCCTTGGAGCAAGTGCTCGATGGCGTTCATCTGCTCCAGAGATAGCTGTCGGGTTTTGTCAGGTTTTGCCGCCTCGGACATCGTACCACCTTTTATCCTTAATATCGTCTATTTTATCCTTTTTACGTTCAAAGAATATAAATATTTGTACAATAAGGACAAATATTTTGCTTCTGAGCCCAAAGAGTGGAGGTTGTCCGCCCCAGGTACCCAAAATTTCAACCGGTTGATGCATTGATGCAAAATAATGCAATCACCTTTGGGAAATCCTACTGTAATGGCCTGTAAGGGTGAAAAAGCATATGTAGGCATGGTTCCTGGTATAGTAGCAGGCTATAATTCAGTCCTAAAATTCAATTGTAATTTGTTTTGTAATTCTGTAATTATCGACTGGGCTCACAGGCAACCTCTTCGACAAGCTCCTGCAGCTCCGGGCTAAACTCGACCTCAAGTTCTCCCTCATCGTTTTCGTGCTCATAGAGCCACATCATGAAATCGACCCAGGTGGATATCACCCTCGGCTTTGCTTTTGCTTCCAGGGCCTCAAGCCGCTTAGCGAGATCACGCCTCACGTTTACGCCCTCCGAGAATGCTCAGCAAATTCCCGAAGGCCTTCCTCCAGAACTGGGTCTAATTCAACCTCTTCCTCAATTCCTCGCCTCCATTTGGCGCGCCAGAGAACGAAATCCGCAAGTGTAACGAGTATCCGAGGCCTGCCCTCTCTTCCAGGACTGTCAGTCTTCGGTCAATGCCACCCAGCTTCATACCTGGCCTCCATAGCTTCCATGAAAGCGATATCTTCGAGAGAAGGCTCATCCTTTTCAGTAATCTTAATCAGCTGACCTAATTCTTCATCGGAGCACTTAGACAGAAATTCGTCGAGCCTGCGCTTCTCCGCATCCTCCGGGGTGGGAAGTCTGCTCTCCAGGGCGGCAACGCGCCTTTCTAGGCCATCCAGTTTCATTCGATCAGCCCTCTGCATAATTCCCTGACCATATCCGACAGTCCACAGGCAGGCAATTCTGCCCGACTCCAGAGCCTTGCTTCTTCCTGGAGATCTTTCGGCAAGGCTTCCTTGCCCAACGCACGCTTGGCCTTCAAGACAGTCCTCATGAACTCTAAGCCGCTTCCCTTGATCCAGACTTCTTGCCCATTGTCATCTATGGATCTGACCTGCCCAGAATAGAATCTGGATTCGAGGTGAGCCAGCTTTTTCTCAATCGCGTCAAGCTTTGACATACTCCCCCCATACCCTTGGTGCATTGAGCTCCAGCAGGCACATCACAATATCTTTGCCAGGACGCTCAACCGGCAGTTCAACGCCTTCCGCTATCATCTGATCATAAAGGACTTTGGAGAGGCTGCCCTCCACATCTGGCGGCCAGGGCTCAATGTATTCAGGCTCGGGCTCAAGCCGTTGCAATCGCCGGAGGTAAGGAGAATATCGGCTCATTCCTTCTCCTTCGCCTTCTCCAGGGCCTCAAGCCGCCTCTCGATGTCAGCCAGCTTATCCAGCTCCCATGCCTTCATCCAGCAGCCCATGAGCTGCGATATCCGGCCTGAGTACTGCAGCTCCTCGCCCTGCTGGAAAGCCTTGGAGACTATTCTCTGGCAAACTCTGCGAACGTCTTTTGGCTCACGAAGGGTTACGCCTCGTGTCTGTTTGGGGCTATTATTCTCGGACATTTATGAACCTCTGAATATCGAAATAGGTTTCAATCCCCCCGGCCACCGGGAAAGTCGCAAAAAACATAGGGTCATGCCGAAGCCTCAACATCAGCAAGCGTCTTTTGTGGGTTCGGCTTTGCAGTCTCCTCTGGTGTAGGGCCTTGCCCTGATTGGCAAGCCTGACAAATATAGCCATCTTGATAGTGGATACCTAAATCATAGCTGAAATCTCGGCCACACATGAGGCAATGCCGCTTCTTCATGCCGGCCTTGAACTTTGCAAGTCCGGAATCGTCCTTTGAAGGTGTCGGCCTATCTATCCTGGACATCGTCGGATTCGGTCTCGCCACCTTTCCAGGATCGCCACACATCTCGCCACCCGCAAAAACAGTATCATTCGGGCTCGAAGTGGCGAGGGTGGCGGAGGTGGCGATCTTTTTCCCTACTCTTCCTAAACCGTTTGTGCCATAGTCTTTACTCTTTCTTTCTTTTTTCTCCTCTATATCTAGCTCAACAGAGGAAACATGATTTATGTTGCCACCTGGAAGATTAGGGATTTTTCTCGCCACCCTCGCCACCTCGTCACCGATTAACGGTTTTAGGGTGGCGACCCCGTTTTCAGGATCGCCACCTCCCTCAACGTCGCCACCCGGTCGCAAAGAAATGGATATGCTCCTTGAGCCCTTTGCACCCTTGTTTCTCGAAACCTCAACACCCATCTTCCGCAAAGCAGGAGTTGCTCTGCGCAGTCTACCGCTCAGAGCTCCAGCATTCTTGGGCCAGCCATTAGGTATGCGATCCGGTCGTATTCCCATGCGGGCATTAAGACGATCGAGCAGCTCTGTAGCCGTGCCATCAAACCCTTTACCGACCTGGGCCAGCTCAAGGGCCAGATCGTAGACTGCACTGGCGATTGTATCGGATTCGAAAAGAGCAGTTACAGCCTCTTCAGCCTGGCCTGAATATGCCTTCAGGAACTCCCCTTCCTTCCAGGGAAGGGATGGCTCGCATGCTATCACCCACTGACAGAAATCGGCCATCCTGGGCAGATTTGGCGTCTTGACCTCATCTACTCGCTTCAGCCCGGTCGCTGTTGCATCCAGAATGAGCCCCAATATCTGGCCCCGGATCTTCTCATAGTCGGCCATAACATCTCTTTCCAGCTTCCGGTCCTTCTCCTCGATCTTGGCCAGCTCAACCGTTATCGTCCTGTCCAGCAGATCGCCCCTGCTGGTGAGTGTGTCTATGCCGTTCATTATGCAAGGACGACGTGCGGCCAGAAATGCTTCCTCATCGTCGGTATACAAAGACCGGCTGGCAAGGGCTGTGCCAGTTGACAGGCCGCAGAAGGCATCTGATAGATGTGCCGGCATGCCGCTCAGGTTATCAAAACTCGGGATGCGTTCGTTACTGGCAGCGATCATCAGATCCTTCTCATCCTTCGGCGGCCTTCGGAGCATGGTAGCGCTCGGATCGATCAGACCTTTGCACATCTCCTGTGCCTTGGTTTTGCCCGATCCCTGCTCACCAGTGAGATTCAGATGAGCATAAGGTCCATGGGGCCAGAAGCCCTGCATCAACCAGCCCACAATGAGTATCCAGGTGCGATCGTCAGATGCGTTTAGCAGCCTGCGCAGATCCTGCCAATCGCCACCCTTGATAGGCATAGGTAAAGGCAGAAGGGATTTTGGTCGTTTGAACCTGACAGGCGCATCACTGACGATCCTCCAGCCTTCTTTGCTGATCTCGACATAATTCCAATCGGGATTGCCCAGGTCAACGTAGGTCCTGTCCTCATGCAGGGCTAGCCTGACGAATACCTCGTGTTCAGGACCTTCGAAGAGCGCTATACCCTCCAGCACAGCAAGAGCATCCTGGGTGGCCTGGGATCCTGGGGATTTTTTTTCTGCATCGTACATAATGGAGCTCAGCCACAGTCTGACGTTCTTGTTTTTCAGAGGATAGCTCTCTCTATGACCGTTGCGTGGAAATGTGATATAGGACTCTTCGGTCGGAGTGTGCCAGAGCTCCGTGCCAGAGTCGATAGCCATCTGGACCATTTTGGTAGCTATCGAGTCCTGTTTGCCAGGCGCGGGGATGGCATCAAAATCAATACCTCCACCCGCAAGCTGCTTCCGATAAGTCTTCTTGAGCACATTATAGGCATGCCTGACCTCATCGTCCGTCAGCCTGCTGCCTGCTCTTATCTTCGCCGCCAGATGCTTGCCGAACTCAGAATGGTACTTGTTGAAGCCCACGCCATCCTTTTCTCGGGCGCCATCGCATTGCCCATCGAGGTACAGGATGGCATCCTCCAATGTGGCTTTCCTGCCTCTGAACTCATATCCGCCAGGCCACTTACAGCCTCTGCAGCCTTCATCTGGCACACAATAGCCAAGCCCGCCCAGGCCGACTTGGGGATAGCCGCTACAGGTCTTCTGCAATGTGTCGCAGTTAGGGCAGATCATCTGGCCGAACCAGCAATCGAATATCCTGGGCTCAACTCCCGTCCGGCTGGCCGGCTCGGCCCAAATCGCCTTTGCATCTTCTTCAGACCATCCGGCCTGATAGAGGTATGAAGCTAAGACCGCCAGCGCCCTGTGGGACCCTTTGCCTTTTTCCACCTTCTGCAGAATGTTCTTCATGCAAGGAGGCCAGGATTCAGCTGGCAGAGGGGCCTTCAGCCGGAAGAGCTCGCCATTGTTCTCCCCCCGGACCGCTCTCTGTCTTAAATCTGCGTCAATAACCTCAGCATATGGTGTCAGGAGATTCTTCAGGAGATCTTTTTCCAAGAGATCATGCTCCTGATACCAGCTGGCTCCCTCGCAGAGGACCTCTAAGGAAAGAGGCAGCGTGGCTTTCTCTAAATCTATGACGATATTGGCAGGATCAATTGGCACCACCGCCAGAGCATGTTTCTTGTGGATCGAGAATATGACCTTGAACTTCCTTTTCTGGTTAGTCAGCTTGTCGACTTTGACCTTGCCCGCATGTTCAGGATGGAGATTGAAAAAGTTCGCTTCGACGTCCACAAGCCACATCTTGAAGGCACCTGTAAAGCTCCTGAAGCCGGAGTCTCGTTCAGCTGGATCCCAGCCAGCTGGGGCCTGACAGAGGCTGTGGTGCAAGAGGACGTAAACGCCGCCACCGGAGAAGAGGCAATGGACGCTATTCTTGATGCCAGCATCGTTCAGCCGGGATACGATGTAACGGGCCATGTCTTCCACAGCCTTCTTCACAGCCGGCTCGGTGACATCGTGGTTGTTGCTGTCAATGTCTGCTCCGAGGGTGTAGGCCGAGCACTCCCTGAATGTGCCAATGGGCTCTTGGGGAGCGCCTTTATGGTCGTCCCAGGGTCGCGACTGGTCCTTTACCTCAGGCAACAGGACATCCAGTGTGGCATACAGAGTTCTGTACCTGGAGACGGTATCATCATAATCCTCTGAAGCTCTCAGCCGGACCTCGCTATTGCCGTTGCCGATGTACCAGCCATTATCCCCATTGAGAGCCCGCCAGCCTAATGCATCGAGCTGGCAGAAATTCAGAATGGCCTTCCTGACCTCTGGCCTTTGGTAGTGCTCTATGGTTAGATCAGTTGCAGTAGAGGCCATCTTCAGCTCCACTCAGAGAGGATAGAATGGACATTGCGCCGCCAAACGGTTAAAGGCGGAATCGAGCAGCTATCACACAGGTCTCCTCGCCCGATGCATATCGAAATTGCTGAGCATTCCGGAGGATCAAGAAGAGATCTTTGTGGAACAGCGCCGTACGTAGGTATAAATATAGCATAACTGCTAGTTATCGTGATAACCACCTGATTGAAGTCTTTGCGGATTGCCTTCGGGTGTTTTCTGGAGCGGGCCGCTGGTCACGGTCCGCTCAATAACCTCTAAGTCTTCTACAAAATTTCTAATAAGCTGGCTTGGGCTTATATTATTAATTTCGCAGAATTTATCTAACTTTTGGCGTTGCTTTCGATAAAGCCGGACATCTAGCCGGGATTCTTTGCGGATTGCCTTGAGTTTCATCAAATGCTCCTTGGCCGCCTGGTCAGGACGACCTTTCTACGAAGGCCACAACTCTTGGCCTCTTCGATGAGATACATTTAATATTTAATATAGTTGATGCTTAGTCGCACTCGCTCCAGGATTTGATGCATTTATTGCTTTGTGCATATCCTTGCGGCAAGTTCATCAACTACTACCAAGTTTCCAAAATAGCCACGTAATTGCATTATTAAGTTCACCTTATGAGACCCCCTGTTTTTTGTGAGAGGTTATCATCTATTATCCGGGGCCAAGTATTTAAAAGATTTCTGTGGAATGAAAGTATTTTGATCGAGACTACTTATTACCGCAGCAATTTGACACGAACTTAACAAGATTGACAAAAATTGACTCCGACGAGAGACTCCCGTATAAGGGAAAGCTGCGTTCTAAAACAGAAAGCTGCTCTACATAACTTCAGAAGGAAACCTCTCCTTCGTACACTTTTGCGCCCAGGCCCACCGCCTCCTCGACCGCTGCCAGATCTTTCATCAGGAATAGCCTCTCGTTCGCAGTCTCCTTGAAAGCCACGGAGTTCTTCAGGACCTGGGCATATTTCGCTGATTTGGGGAGCTGGACCACATAGCCCATCAGATCCTCAACTTTCGACATTATCTAATAGATTATCAAATATAAATTTATTATGAAAATAATAAATTTGTCTCTTCTGCCATTCTTGAGCACATACATTAACGTGAAGCCTAGATACAATTTTCGATGTTCCGATTGGAATAGCTAAGATGGCCTTAAGCAAATAAAGACCACTAATTCGGCTCGAATTCAGAATGCGCCATAGATAGCCCGAACTTATACACCAAACGGCTTTATTACTCTCTAATTCAATTAACCCTATAATCTCTGGTCGAGGTGCTAATGGTAAAGTTATTCCTGTATCAGCAATAGCTCCGCTCCCTAAAGTAAAGCTTGGACCGCTATTCAAGTTTTTAGATGATATCACTGAAGAAAGGCTAAATTCAGTCTCTAAATTCGGTGATAGTGTAATTATATATGGATTGTCCTTTTTGCTGTCCACTTCAATATTGAGTTCTACCTCAATCTTTGTTACTATCAGACCTTGTGAACGAACTGATAAGGGGTACTGAGACAAAAAATAATTGTGATTTCCTATAGGAGATGCCCACCGCTCTCTTAGCTTACATCCTGCATCACAGAAATTCGGTCTGGTAATGCAGCATACAGAAAGGTTTTTATCGGCTGAGCTAGATGGGTTCACCTGTAACGTTCCCCCTTGTTTCCTGACAGGAGCTTCGGGGCTTACGGGGCAGTCTTAGGTTTGCGACACCGGCAAGACTGCCCATATTCCATTCATAGTTTCATTTCTATTATATTATGAGCTTCATTTTTATCCCGTGTTCGTGTCTGGATGATCCTATTGGACAGCCTAAGGTTGCGACACCGGCAAGACCGCCTATATTCCGTTCATTATTTCGTTTCTATTATGCAAGTCATAAGCTTGACGTCATCAAGTGCGAGATATTCCTTCAAATTACCGTGCATATCCAGATCGATCTATTTGAGTATCTCCTTTTGACTCCTGCCGTCTCCCACTTCTCTTTATCAGCATTATCGTAGACTGGCCTCCTCGGGGCTTCACCCGAAACATGCGGTTGAACTTAGCCACACTGAAACTGGTCCGCCCATGGGACTTTATCTGAGAAGCACATTCATCGTCTCCTATTCCCCTTACCCTCTTGATCTCCGCCAGAGCAAGAAGAGTTCGTTTATTCTCTGTTCCATCAAAACCCACAAAGCCAGCATTGCACTTCAAGTCTTATTCCTGATAGGAAGTCTCGTAGTGACTATATTTCAACCTTTCCTGATTGTTTTCCAGATTGTAGGAAAACATGAGGCAGCTCTTCATCTTCGCCTGTCTTCACCTGAAATGAGGCCCTAATCCCAAGAGGATATCCTGAAACTCAAATAAACAAGAAAACCGTCTCCACGACTCGATTATTTCTAGTTCTGGACATAGTTTTTTCGCGGAAACCGGGGAAACAATAATATATGGTTGTTTGTATTAATTTTGCGAATAAAAATCTTCGTTGTCGGGGGTAAAATAAGACAAATACTATCGGCTAGACTCTCCGGTATTGATCGGCCAATCAGACCTGAGATCTTCGAGCTGATAGTCTCCGATGCCATAATACCCTTCCAGCTAAGAGACTAGACGATCCTGCAGACGGCTACATGGTAGAGCAGATGTCCATCGCCGTGCCTAACCACGTCGAATCATACCTGCCCTCTGCTGTCTATCCAGCAGAGGACGTGCACAGCCTGGTTGATAGGATCCTGGGCGCCATGCACGGCATCTGGCCGGATAAGTTGCGCTGCTGAAGTTCTAAAGATAAGCGAGCGGCGATCAGCTAATAGCAAGGGCAAACGTCAGGGGCATAAGGCGAGAAGCATAAAGCGATAATGTCTGAGGAGATACAGGGCCAGCTGATAGGCGATAGGGTTCACCTGGCCCCTGAGGCCCTGCCCGAGCTGTATGAACAGAGCTACTATGTCCAACCAGGCAGGCCTGACTTTCGCCTCTACCCAGTGCAGCCATCCTGGAAAAGGCCCAGTTGAGTTTTATGTTCTCGTTTTATCAAAGCGCAACCCATTACCCTTTGAAAAGGATCATGGAGCCTGTACAGCTGGCGGGCAGATGAGAAAGAAGCTCATGCTGGCCATTGTCGACAAGGAGAGCGATATCATCTTTTGTGAGGCGTGCGAGGCAGATGGCGCTACAGCTCGTGCACTGCACCAGCTTAGGCTTGGCCTTCAGAAACATCTCATAGTTCTCCAGACCGAGGAAGGACTCCCTAGCAGAATCCGCTTTGAGGTCATCGATGATCTGGATGCCCCGAAAAAAATCGTAGTAGCAAAGATCTGGAAAAATGCCTGCTGCAATAAACCTGGCTGTGTTACTTGCAGTCAACTAGAAAGCGGTCATGGACCATATTGCGACGCGCTTGCGCCTCTCTATCACGTCGAGGGTATTGGCCTGGCGTCTGGCATGCATGTGGCAGAAGGAAGAGGGGTGGTGGAACCCCTCAAGCCTCCACCGGGCCATTGTGACCGCCCGGCCATCCTGGAAGGCTAGCCCTTATATCGCCCTGCTCAGTCTCCGGCTTCGCGGTGGGTGGGAAGAATCGCTGGCTATGTTTGCACTTCTGTCCGGGGTGATAGTTCGCGGCGGGACAAGAGCATGATCGCAATGTGACCACATAATATGCATCTTTCTTTTTGCTCAGAACCAGAACCAAGCGTTTATCTTCCTTGCCGATCTCCACAAATTCAGGCAACGGGTCGATTGCTCTTCCCTTCCAGCTAAGAAGGGCTTTTACGGCATCGATGCTTTGCGTTTTTGGGCTTTCCATTTGGATTAATGTTCTTCCAGACATTACACGTCACCAATAGATTATAGCCATTTATCCTATTTAAGGATTATCCTTTTACTTGCTTAAAGGATAAAGTTTATAAAGGAAAAAAGGATTTAACCATAATATATGTCAAAGATTAACGTTGAAGTGCCGGACCCTGTAGTTCTTGCACTACGAAAACACGTAGTTGACAAATATGGCAGTATGCGCGGCATGGGCAAAGTCGTGGAAGAAGCACTAAGGGATTACCTCGCGAAAAGCAATGTTCGTGTAGAAGCATGAAAGGCGAGCTGATGCCCGCCCTTGTCAATGCCGTTGGTGACGTGCAATGACAGATAACAATAGGGGCCTCCATAATATAGCCCTTGCCAGGCATAGCTTTAATAATAATTTCCAATAATCAGGGTCAATAATAGTAATAAAAAAACTGGTCCGGCCAGGGTTGCAGCCCTGACTGGAGACTCCAGGATGTAGGAGAAACACCTTATGACAGAAGTAGCCTCAGCTAGCTTAAATACCTTTGGGCCTTCGCCCAAAGCCGATTTTGAACCGCCTTCAGAGCAAACCATCTCCTTGTCCTATGGGCAGCTCCAGGAACTCATCAAGGAAGCTGTAGAGCAGGCCATTGAGCCCCTACATGAGGAGATAGCCCAAGACCGCCAGGAGATTGAAGCCTTGCGCTCCACAGTGGCCTCCCTTGAGACCGCACTATATCAGGAGATCTGCAGGATCTGCCTGGATATTGCTTATGATAGGAAGCGTTTAGCGAAGCTGGAGCACCCCACAAAGGAGCCCGGCAAGACGGAGACTGCCAGAGCTGAGAAAATCGAGAAGTATCTGGCATCAAGACCGGATCACAAAGCGACTTTTGAGACATTGAAAGGGCATCTCGGGGTGGACAAGTTCGCATTAAATGATGCAATAAAGACTCTAATGGAAGCGTCTCCGGGTAGATTTGGCATAACTCGTACACCTGGCGACAAGAGGAAAAGAACCCTCATCATGCTTCCAAGATAGTTGGAATCCAACTACAACTATTTCCCCTATCCCCTGTAGAGCAGCAAAATAAAAGCAAAATCTGAGGTGAATTTCTCAGATTGATTGATATTGATTACTTTTGAGAAGAGAAGAAATAGAGCTAGATATATATAAATAGATAGAAAAGAACCATCTAGTTGTTGGTTTGATCAGATAGTTGTAGTTGGATTCCAACTATTTCTAGTGTCCTGGGCTTTCTCCTGCATTTCTCGTAAATGATACCAGGAAGGCAAAGAGGAATTTATTCAATTTCATGTCTTCATCCATCTTTTGTATCTTAATCGCTTATTCCCTTCATGAAAAAATGGTCGCTTGATATTGATTTCGGGCCAAAGTACTTATTCTCATCCGGCCTGTTTGCTCATCATGGCAGGAGTCTTGGAGCAGCTAATCAGGCCACAGAATAAGGTAGTGCACCACGATATGAAGGCTATGGAGCTGGAAGCCGCTAAAGAGATCCTGGCTGAGGTCTTCAGGATCAGGCTATCAGAGGTCGATGAGATGATCCGGTACCGGTTTGAAGCTGAGGACATGGGCTCCATGGCCTCAGAAGATGGCCTATGGCCTCAAGAGTTTTGCCTGGAAGGATGAGCGGGATTCAAGCTCACTATATCGCCTGAAGTCCTTATTCTGCCTTCCTTTGCCAGCTCCTCAAGGATAGGCTCCAGGTCTGCAAGCCTCATGCTCACGCGCCGTCTCAAGTCGCTTCGCTTCATCTTCCCGCCGCCGTTGGAGAGTATCCAGAGGATACGATCACGATGGGATTGTGAAAGGCTTTTCATCTCATTGCCAAAAATTGCGGGTTCATGGTGTATATGAAAGAGAGCCCTCTAAGCTACGGTCTTCTCTGAAATCGTCTGACCAATGTAGAGTTATTTCTGTCGGTAGAGGCACGCCCGTGCCTGCAAACAAAGAATATCGGAAATCTGTATTTGGCGACAAAAATCCAATTTTTCCTTTCGGAAGAACCGGAAATGGGCATCTATTGAGCGGTCTTCCATCAAGCGTTACTTCGATATTTCTTGCTTCAGACGGTCCATCATTTGTTATTATTAATGCTTGATAACCATGACCGGTGGTATCTTCCGTAAGTCGGTATTTGAGATTTGCCTTGCTTCTTTCTTTCTTTCTCTCTATTATCTTATAGACTACCACAAAAAGGGCAAGGATTGACACAATAGCAGTTGTCCACTGCGCTGTGGTTCCACTAATGCTAAGATCGGGGGATAAATTACCGAGAATTATCTCACGCCTCCATCAATTGCACCTTCACTTCCAGAACTGCCACCAGCTCTTATTTATGTAGTGCTTTGCATTCGTATTTTCCTGTTTCCAAGGTATTGATGAGATTATATCAGCACTAAGATATTTGACCGCGATTAAACGCAATGCTTCGAATTCGTCTAAGGTTTTTTCACTTAATAGGTCAGATTCATTTTTATATCTAAGTTTCATTGTTAACTCAATTACATCACTTAGTGTCTTGACCTGTTCATGTTTTCCTTGTATTTCGATGTCGGGGAAGCCATACTGTAAATTACCCGTTAGGTAATCTCCAAATTCTCGCAGTCGCATAGCGGCTCTTAGATATGGGGTTAGATCGTCTACTCGGTGTTCGCATAATGCGAAGTAGGAGTTTTCTCCAGTACGTGGATCAACACATCCCGGTCCTTGTTTGATTTTCCGTTTAATTGGTTTAGAAAATGTCTCTAAAAAATCAAAACCAGCCTCAATACGTCTTTGCTCTCTCTCTTTTGATTTCGTTCTTTCAAATTCCTCTTGCTTCTCTTTACGTTGATTATGAGACGTAAACCAAGAAGTTGCTAACATCGCAACAGGTGTAATAATTAATTGGACTAATGTAGTATCCATATTATCACATTTGCCAAAATCTCGATTAGAGTGTTTTCCCAATCGCATGGGCAAAGAATCATTTCTTCAGCCCTTCTCTTATCCTCTGCACCAGCTCGGGATAGTCCCTCTCCAGTCCTTCCTCAATCCAGTGGCTTGCTACTTCGCTGATAGAGAACCGGGGAATAGTCCCTTTCAAGTACCACATGGCAGCCGCTATAGTAGGGCTCCATACGCCTATCATTCGCCGCTTGCTATTTGCAGCCTCGATAGCCTCATCAAGGAGCTTAAGGTCTAATGCCTTAAGGCTTAATGTTTCATCACTTAATGTTTGGTTGCTTAAGGCTTTATCACTTAAGGATTCTGACTTTTTGGCCTTGATATCACTAAAAACACGGTCCATTAAGTCTCCTGGCATTCGATCACCTCATCAGCAAGTTGTGCATATGCCTTAGATGCTAGCGACTCAGGATCTATCAGGTGAATGGGCTTCCCATAGCTCGGAGCTTCAGCTAATTTGATGCTCCTCGGAATAACTACCTTAAAGACATCCTCTCCGAGCAGCTCCCTAACCCGAGTGATTACTTCTTTGCCCATCTTTGTCCTGGCATCGTACATGGTCAGCAGGTATTTTAGCCTCAGGTCCTGTCCTAGCCCTTCAGAGATCGCCTTTGCCAGGTCCAAGATCATAGATAGCCCTTGGATCGCAAAGAATTCTGTCTGTATTGGCACAAGGACCGTATCACTGGCAACCATCGCGTTTATAGTCAGAAATCCAAGATTGGGCGGCGTATCGATGATGATAAAATCGTATCCTGTTTGGGTCCTCACCTTTGGCTTCAGGATTCTCTCCCTGGCAATGGATTTACCTGCAATCTCCATCTCAGCTTTGCCTAGCCGCTTGTCTGCAGGGATCATATCCAGCCCCTCGATCTCAGTGGGCTTGGTGATCTGTGATAGGCTCAGATCGCCCATCATGGCCTCATACATGGTGTTATCGAACTCACTGATTGCCAGGTGAGTTGTAGCCGATCCCTGAGGATCTAGGTCTATTAGCAAGACCTTCTTCCCTTTGGCAGCAAGGCAGGCCGATAGATTGACGGCGGTGGTAGTTTTGCCACAGCCCCCTTTCTGGTTTGCTATTGCTACTACTTCCATGCATTAAGAATTACGCCTTAAGACTTAAGAGGATATCCATTAAGGATTAAGCCTTAATGCTTAAGGAGAGAAAAGGGTGAAGACCTCAGTGCCTACCCATGGTTCTTATGATTCTGGCAAACTCTTCTCAGATTCGATTTGTGGAATAACTGGCATTCCCAAAGGCGCATTGGAAGAAGATACGAATCACAAAACATCATTGAGCGCATCAATAAGGGATTGAAGCGCAGAAGCAGCCCTGTGGGAGCATTCCCGAGTGATCAATCCCTGATGAGATTAGCAGGATGCATCATGATAAATATAAATGAAGAGTAGATCATGGGTAAAAAGTATTTAACGATGGACGAAGAATAATGATAATAGGATACATGCAGTTACGAAATACCATGAAAATGTCCGGTGAATCCGGAGCAACAGATTATCCACGCTCCAGATTCGTCAAACTTCTGACCTCGTAGCCTGTTTTGCATATGACCTGAATCATCTCATCAAGACTCATTGAGGGCTGCGTACAGCAATCGAGTCTTAGCGGAATCAATACCGACCACAGCGTCCTCCGAAGAGGACATCAGTGACTGATCCTGCCCAAATGCCGAACCAAGAGCGGGGGTGATCGGCGAGAATCTAAGCAAATAATTGGGACAAAAGGAACAATAGGTTTGATAGGACTAACAAGTTCCACTGGAAACATATATATAGGAACGCGATCCGTAGTGTGTATATGGAGTTAACTTTGCAGGTCAAAGAGGATAACGGAAAGGAAATCTCTTACAGATGTGTACCATTCATGGAAGGTCATGTGATCGAAGAACCCCTTTCCCAAATCCAAACCACACCCTCTGAGAATGCTATAGACAAGACAAAAGTGAGAGTTGTCATTGAGGGAGATGAAAGGGTTCCTTTGAAGGTGCTTCGAAGAACAAGCGATGGATACGGGAGGTTCTCTCTTGGGAAAGGCGATGAATGTGTGACAAATAAAGACCTTCTTGTTATTGTTCTGGAACCAAGAGACCCAAATGATAGAATATTCATGGAGCCGACTAGGCGCAGAAAGACTCAGATCTGATTCAATCCCTAAGTTGGACACGGATGCCCTTTATCCCCGATGCAAGCATCGGGGTATTGCTATAAAAATAAAGTCTCTGAGTGGATCGATATGCTCTCTTGCTTCCGTTAACGTACACTACATGAAGGTATCCTCCTTCAAAGCTGCCAAAGCTGAGTCTTTGCCGGTCTTGTTGTCCAGGTCCAGGAAGACCCGCCTATCTTGTAGCCATTGCATAGCTTCTTGTGGCCTCATACTCGAAGGCAAGCATGTCGTATTAGATATAGATTACGACATCGATATCAAAAGACGATACGATTTTCGAGGATTGGGAAATTCTAAGTGGTACACAAAGTGATGCGCCATTTCGTAAATAAGACCACATTTGTTAGGCACTTTTGAGCCCAGTTCTGGGTCGAAAAGGGCAAGGGAATCAATGCCAATTATGTCTTTGAAATTATGGTTCTATCACATTCGCACCACTCACAGCTCGACCTTTAATCCTCAAAGCTCACTATCCTTATCCATGGAAATCGAGCTCCACCCAGCAGTCTCCTTGCTCCCCGAGACCTTCAATATCCTTGTTGCCCCAGTGGAGATGCTGGTCGAGGCCCTGAACAGTCACCTAAACCTGCAGAGATACAAGGTCCTCTACATCCCTGGCAACTACTCCCGCATACTCAGCCGGCTCGACCGCAAAATCACCGAGCTGGAGATCCGCCGGGCCTTCACAGTCTTCCAGCTCATGACCATCCTGGAGGAGAACCACCATAGCTTTCTAATCATTGAGCATGACCCTATGCTCTACGAGGATGCCAAAGAGATGGTCGAGTATGTGGCCCAGGCCCTGAAGCAGACCTCTAGGGAGGCTACCATCCTGCTCTACTCGCCTGCTCTGGATCCTCATCTGCAGAAGATAACCGAGCTGGCCGATAGAGTGTTCTGCTTCTACGAGATGCCCAGAGCTCCGGCAAAAAGCCGAGCAAAAGCCGAGCAGAAGATGCAAGGGGCTCAGGCCACTCTGGAGGCTTTCTCATGAGTCTCTGGAAGCGGCTCATTGAGCCCAGGAGGGCAGTCAATCCCAAGGTCCTGGAGCTCGAGACGGCCAAGGAGATTCTGGCAGAGGTCTTCCATACCCGGCCTGCAGACATAGAGGATATGATCCAGAGGAGGCTTGAAGAGAGGAGCTTGCCCAATGAGGGGAACATCTGGCCGGAGGAGAGCGAGGCGAAGCTGTGGCCTGCGACGTTCTGTGTGGGTGAATAATCATGGGCCGGAGTTTCGAGAGCGTGAGAATGGATGTAAAGAATGTTTCAGCCAGATGGCTGAATGCCAGCAAAGCACTGAAGAAAGAAAATCAGATTTACGGGTAGAAGCTTGCGTAGATGTTGAAGGGAGACTAACAAGCTCAATTCCACTCCACAATCCAGATCTCCTCTTCTGTCAGCTCATAAGCTCGTGACCAGGGCTTCAACACCGAAGCATTTTTCATAGTTAGTGACATCGCCAAGTATAGCATCAAGGGATTCGACGTTTTGTCTAGTAGTTATGGATAGAGAGAAGAGGTACTCATGTCACGCCTGACCGAAAAAGAACAACAAGAGATAATCCGCTACATCGAAGCCGATAAGCCTCTGCCCGACAAGTATCGCTTTCTGCTTTTTGAGGATAAACGTGAGGTAGAGCTGGTTTGGAACGGCAAGACGAATGAAGTCTGCAACATCGTGCTTCCTTTTCAGGTGATCGAGCAAGTGGACGAGCCGCGAGCCGAGAAGGACACTAATTTCCAGAAGACACTCTTTGACCTGGACAACCGCGGCCGCCAGCTCAAAGGCTGGACTAACAAGTTGATATGGGGCGACAACAAGCTGATCCTATCAAGTTTGAAGAACGGCCCGCTCCGTGAAGAGATAGAGGCGCAAGGCGGCATTAAACTGATCTACATTGATCCGCCCTTCGACGTTGGCGCTGACTTCTCCATGGATATCGAGATCGGCAGCGATACCTTCACCAAGAAACCCAATATTCTGGAGGAGATCGCCTATCGAGATACCTGGGGTAAAGGAGCGGATTCTTTTATCGCCATGATTTACGAGCGCCTGGTGCTGATGCGGGATCTGCTCGCAGATGATGGAAGCATTTATGTGCATTGCGATTGGCGCGTAAACTCACTCATTCGGCTGGTGTTGGATGAGGTTTTCGGAGGCCGAAACCTTACCTCCGAAATAGCGTGGAGGAGAACTACCAGTACGGGTAGCAGCAAGGCCATATCACATCGATTTCCCACCAATCACGAAACGATCTTCTTTTACAGTAAATCCGATAAATATCTCTATAACCGACAATACCGAGACTACGAGCCTGAATATTTAAAGCGGTTTAAATATGATGATAACGATGGGAGGGGTCTTTATCGAATCGATAATCTTAGTTCATATAGCCAGAAAACCTTTGAGTCTTTGAAAGCTGAAAATCGTATAGTTTATCCGAAATCGGAAGACGCAAATTATGGCTACAAAAGGTATCTGAACGAAGTAAAAGGTGTTGTAATTGACGATATTTGGACAGATATCAATTGTGTCAATCCGATGGCAAGTGAAGGAACAGATTACCCCACCCAAAAGCCCGAAGCTCTTCTCGAACGCATCATCAAAGCTTCCTCCAACGAAGGCGACCTCGTCGCCGACTTCTTCTGCGGCTCCGGCACAACAGCCGCCGTGGCTGAGAAGCTGGGGCGCAAGTGGATCGCTGCCGACCTGGGCAAATTCGCCATCCATACCACCCGCAAAAGAATGATCGGTGTGCAGCGCCAGCTCAAGGCAGAGGGCAAGGGCTACCGGGCCTTTGAGATTCTGAATCTGGGCAAGTACGAGCGCCAGCACTACATTGGCATCAACCCCAACCTGCGTGAAGCCGAGCAGAACAAGCAGCTTGAGAAGAAAGAAGCCGCTTTTGTTGACCTGATCCTGCGGGCCTACCGGGCGGAAAGGATTGAGGGCTTCCCCACCTTCCATGGCAAGAAGGCTGGACGAATGGTATCTGTGGGACCGATCAACATGCCTGTAACACGTCTATTTGTCGAAGAGATCATCCTTGAATGTCGCAAAAAGCACATCTCCCGCGTTGACATCCTTGGATTCGAGTTCGAGATGGGCCTGTTTCCGAACGTGCTGGACGAGGCTCGGGCCAAGGGCATCGATATTGCACCCAAGTACATCCCCGCAGAGGTCTTCGACAAGCGAGCGGTAGAAAAGAACCAGGTCGTCTTCCACGACGTGGCGGCGATCGAGGTCAAGCCTCTATTCAAGAAAAGCAGCATTGCTGTGC
>Ga0255347_1003018_pt1 | contig 22596 bp, 20 predicted proteins | sample wastewater_treat_2_FD_192479 | JGI IMG/M metagenome (GOLD analysis project Ga0255347, IMG submission 192479) | Wastewater microbial communities from Lulu Island WWTP, Vancouver, Canada - plant24 | ecosystem: Engineered > WWTP > Wastewater > Unclassified | place: Canada: Vancouver, British...
TGGAACAAGGTCTCATGGTTAATGCTGCTCAGCGCGGCGAGCAGCTCATGAGCGGCCTGCGGGCGCTGCAGCAGGAGTTCGAGTGCCTTGGTGACGTCCGCGGCCGGGGGCTGATGGTGGGGGTCGAGCTGGTAAAGGATCGCGAAACCAAGGAACGCGCCGGGGACTGGCGGGACCAGGTGGTGCAGGCGGCCTTTCACAAGGGCTTGCTGCTCCTCGGATGCGGCCTGAATACCATCCGCTTCTGCCCGGCCCTGACGGTCAGCGCAGACGAAATCGAGGTCAGCCTCGAGCTCTTTCGCGACGTCCTGCGGCAGATCGCCTGATCAGCGGGGGGCGCCGCTTCTCGGGCCAGGGGCCGCACCAGGACCGGTCACCGTAGGCATTTTTGCTTTTACCTGCCGCCAAAAGCCTTGAGACAGACGTTGCTGTTCTTCCAGGCGGTGCCCGTTGCGGTCCAGCTGGTGAGGTCGCTCCATTGCTTGCCGTCATGGCTCAGGTAGCTTTGATTCTTCCAAGCCTTGGCGGCGCTGCTGTAGCCCTCGATGGGGGTCTCGATGGCCGCTCCGTAGGCGGTCCCTGGCGTCACCAGTCGCACCACCACGGAAAAATAGGTGCCGGGGGTGACCCTGACCGGATTGAATGGAATGGTGTGATAGCCGGGATTCGGGAGTGACGATTTGAAGGTTCTGGCCAGGCTTCCGCTCCTCGGGTCAGTGGGCGTGACGTTCTTGTAGATGTAGACTTTGCAGGTGCAGTTGATCTGCGGGGTATAAAAGGCGACGGCCTTGATCTTCGGGGCGTTTTCGCTGGCCATGAAGACGTTGGCAAACCAGACGGTGTTGTTGTTCTCATAGCCGGCACACTTGGTCCACCCCAGCGGATCCCATTCGTAGATGCGGGAATAATTGGAAGCCGGTTCGACGTTGAGATAAATCGCCTGGGGCTTGTAGGAGGTATCGTAGTAGGAAAGATAGAAGTAGCCGTTGTCACCCCAATCCTTGCCCCAGCTGTTCTTAACGATGAAGGCGCCGTCGCCTGGAGGGGTCTTGAGAAAATTGGCGCTGCTGTAACTATCGTCCCAGCCGACCACCACACTGGCATGGTTGCAGGTGGTATCTTTGTTCTGATTGTAGTAGTAGGATGCATTCTGGCTGTCATAGTGACTGCTTAGATATCTGAAGCAGGCGCTGACGGCGCCATGGCTCATGACCGCCTGTTTCACGTTGTCATTGTCCAAAAATCGGGATTTGGCGGTTCCACCTCGTTCAGGGAAAAAGATGACCTCCTGGACGTGTTTGGCTGCCCACAGTCCGGCGGGAGCGCTCAGGAGATAGGGATAGGCATAATCCGCTTCTCTGACCGGGCCGTCCCAGCGTGCCAGATAGGCGGTGGCCATCCGGTCGGACCCCCCTCCGTTCTCCCAGCATGAGGCATTGTCGAAACCGTTGTAGTCGATGAGGTGGGCTTCGGCAAAATCGGCGTTCTGGGGCGGGCTGAAATTCATCATACAGGATTCGAGTGAGGCAATGGCCGTAAAGGCCCAGCATGAAGCACATTCCCCCTGGGTTCTAACGGCTGAAACGCCGATACGGTCACGAAGATCGAATTTTGAGGGCAGGTCATCGGCGAGCAGGGTCGGCAGCCGCTTTCCCTTCAAATGGGGGAGGCTGACCGGATCGGGCCGAAACCCCAGAGGATGACCGTCGTCACTGAGCATGCTCATCTTTCCGGCTTTCGCGCTTTTCCGATACTGCACGAAGGCCGGATTGAGCGGCTGCGACTGAGGGCAGACCTGGTTTGAGCCAGCCGCCATGGCCTGACCACGTTCCATGGCAGGTGGCAAAAGGCCCTGAGCTGCAACCAGCAGCAAGATGGTGAAGACCGCTGTTTTCATCCGGTACGGCATGCTGGTTCTCCTTGAATGGCCGATGTGAAACCTTTCCCGGCCTGCGCCGGCAGGCGGGTGCCAAGCGGTGCCTTATAGTAGAAGGGATTCACGCAGTTTTTCAAACCCTTTCTACAATAAGCAAGCAGATCCAAGGGGTTGCGCAGGAAGAAGGGACACTGACCATGGGACTCCTTTTCATCGACGGTAATCAGGCCGTGGCTATGGGTGCGGTCCATGCGGGCTGCCGATTCTTTTCCGCCTACCCCATCACCCCGGCGAGTGGTCTCTTGGCGGCGATGCTGGAACGACTTCCGGCGATGGGCGGGATCGTCCTGCAGGGAGAGGATGAAATTGCCGCCATCGGATCCTGTCTGGGAGCGTCCATGGCCGGCATGAAGGCCATGACCGCCACCTCGGGACCCGGCATCAGTCTCTACAGCGAGAATATATCGTTTGCCATCGGTGGTGAGATTCCTCTGGTGATTGTCGATGTCATGCGGCAGGGGCCCTCGACAGGGGCAGCTACGCTGGGCGCAGACGGGGACGTGCAGTTTCTGCGCTGGGGTTGCAGCGGAGGCCTGCCCGTGATTGTGCTGGCACCGGGCGATGTGAGGGACTGCTTCACCCTGACGGTCCATGCCTTCAACCTGGCAGAGCGCCTGCGTTGTCCGGTCTTCCTTGCCTCGAACAAAGAAATTGGCATGACGCGGGAAACGGTTGCGTTCGAAAGCATCGACAAGCCATCCGTGAGCGGCAGAAAACACCACCAGGGCGGCCCGTTTCTGCCTTTTGGCGTGAAGGAGGGAGAGGAGGTTCCGGCCTTTCTTCCCATCGGCGGCCCGGTGCCGGTGCGCCAGACTTCTTCGACGCATGGTGCCGACGGCTTCATCACCACCGACCCAAAGCAGATCCAGGCCGGGGTTGACCGGCTGCAGAGGAAGATCGAATCGCACGTGGCCGACTTTATGTTCCATGAATTTGAAAAGCGGGAAGGGGCCGGGACGCTGATCGTGACCTACGGGGTCACGGCCCGGGCGGCCAAGGTGGCGGGATCGATGGTGCTGCGAGATCCTGGAAAGCCGGTTTCCGTCTTGGTTCTAAAGACCCTCTGGCCGGTTCCCGAGCAGCTCCTGCTCCAGGCGGTGGAAGGGGTGGAACGGGTCTTGATGGTGGAGATGAATCTTGGTCAGTATGTCCATGAGTTGAGACGGGTGCTTGGCCGAGAACGGGTGCACTTCCTTGGGAAGATGGATGGACGGCTGATCTCTCCCGGGGAAATCGCCAAGGCGGTGGTCCATGGCTAGTCTCCTCAATGCCGCCCGCCCGCCCGCTTTCTGCCCCGGCTGTGCCCACGAGCGCAGCCTGCACGCCCTTGACAGGGCCTTCGAGACACTGGCCCTGGGACCTGACGAGGTGGCCGTGGTGAGCGATATCGGCTGTTCCGGGCTCTTCGACACCTTTTTTGCCGCCCACACTTTTCATGGCCTACACGGCCGAGCGCTCACCTATGCCGCCGGCATCAAAATGGCGCAGCCTCAGCTCAAGGTGGTGGTCACCATGGGAGACGGCGGGATTGGCATCGGCGGGGCGCATCTCCTGGCAGCCTGTCGGCGCAACCTGGACCTTACGCTCCTGGTGCTGAACAACTTCAATTTCGGGATGACCGGCGGTCAATGCTCCTGCACCACACCTCCCCAGGCGGTAGTGGCTTCCGGGTTCCTCAATGCCCTGGAACAGCCTATCGACATATGCAGTGTCGCCGCCGCGGCGGGTGCTCCTTTCGTGGGGCGCGCTTCTGCTTACCAGCCCGAGTTGGCCCGCTTGCTGAGTGAGGCGATCGGTTACGAAGGGTTTGCCGTGGTGGATATCTGGGGACTGTGCACCGGCCACTACAGCCGGCGAAACCGGCTGACTCCGGATGAGATTGAACGGGATATGGCAACACTGCCAACCTTTACCGGTCTGGTGGCCCGGAACCAGCGTTCGGAATACGGAGCACGGTATCGCCGGGTACGGGATGCAAGCGCGGCGGGCGATGGTGAAGAGTATGAAATGGCAGCCATCTTTCCGTTACCCGTGAAGGACCGGCGGGAAATAGCCCTCCTCGGTGCCGCTGGCGACCGCATCAATTCCGCCGGAAGCCTGCTGGCCCACGCCGCCATCCTTGGGGGGATGCAGGCAACCCAGAAAAACGACTACGACATCACCGTCATGCGTGGCCCGTCGGTGAGTGAGCTGATCCTTTCACCGGAGCCGATCGGCTATACGGGCGTCGAGCGGCCGGACCTGGTGGTGGCGCTTGCCCCGGAAGGGGTGCGGCGCAAGGCCGAACTCTTTGCCAAAATGGCCCCGACCGGCCGGGTGCTCTGCGAAAAAGGCCTGGTCCTTCCGGCTACGGCCGCCCGCCTTCTCGAAGTCGACTTCAAGCGGCATGGCTTCAGACGAACCGAACGAGCCCTGGCAGCCCTGGTACTGCTGGCCCGGGGTGGAGATCCGATCACCCTCGCCATGCTCGAAGGCGGCCTGCGGCGAATCTCTCGGGGTGAGATCCTCGACGCCGGCCTGGACCTCATCGAGCGGGCAAAGGCGGTTCCATGGCCCCCCCGGGAGTCTCAACAATGATTTCCTGGTGCCCCTTCGGGCAACTTTGGGGAGGCATAACTGGCTCATTGTCATCCCTGCCAGGGTCAAAGCCCCGTCAACTGCCCCTGGGGGCAAAGGCATCAAGGCCGGTGATATCGCGGCCGAGGATCAGGGTGTGGATATCATGAGTTCCCTCGTAGGTGTAGACGGACTCAAGATTCAGCATATGGCGGATGGTGTGGTAATCGAGGGTGATGCCGTTGGCCCCCAGGATGTCGCGAGCGGTGCGAGCGATCTTGAGCGCCTCGGCCACATTGTTCCTCTTGGCCAGAGAGACCTGGGTATGGCGGGCCCGGCCGGCATCCTTGAGACGGCCGAGCTGGACGCACAGCAGCTGGGCTTTGGTGATTTCGGTCAGCATCTGCACCAGTTTGGCCTGCACCAGTTGGAAGCTGGCAATGGGAACCTGGAATTGGATGCGGCTCTTGGCGTATTCGAGGGCGGTCTCGTAGCACGCCATGGCGGCGCCGACCGCACCCCAGGCAATGCCATAGCGGGCTTCGTTGAGGCACGTGAGGGCGGATCTGATGCCATCGGTGCCGGGCAGCACGTTTTCCGCCGGAATCCGGACATCATCCAGGGCCAGTCCGGAGGTGACCGAAGCGCGCAGGGAATACTTCCAGGGAATGGGGAAAGCCTCGAAGCCCGGGGTGCCCTTTTCCACCAGAAAGCCGCGAATGCCGCCCTCCGTCTGCGCCCAGATCACGGCCACGTCAGCCATTTCGCCGTTGGTGATCCACATCTTGCTGCCATTGAGCACATAATCCCCGCCCTTGCGGATGGCACGCGTCCGCATGTGCACGGGATCTGACCCGGTGTCGGGTTCCGTGAGGCCGAAGCATCCCACTGCTCTTCCACAAGCCAGGGCGGGCAGCCACTGTGTTCTCTGGGCTTCGGAACCGAAGGTATAAATGGGGTGCATGACGAGGGAATTCTGCACGGATACGAAAGAGCGGAGTCCGCTGTCGCCGCGTTCGAGTTCCTGACAGACGACGCCATAGACCACATTGTTCATGCCCGGGCAGTCATATCCCTCGATCTTGATTCCCAGGAGTCCCAAGTCAGCCAATTGGGGAATGAGATCCCGGTCGAACCGTCCTTCGTCGAAAGCTGTTCCTATGCTTGGAAGGTACTGCTCCTCGACCCAGCGGCGGATGGTGTCACGGACATTCCGCTCATCGATGCTCAGCAGATCTCCGGTCTGATAATAATCAACACCCTGGAACGGTTTCATGGCTCATTCCTCCTTGTTCGGTCGGGGTCTTGCTCTGGGTGCCGAATGCCGGGTTGCCGCCGGCAACCTCATGCACGTCCCCAACCTTCGGGCCGGGGGGTGTTGAGACAGGACTCGATGGCTGCCAGAATCCTCCCAAGAAATAGTGGACACAAGGCAAAACCCCTCGTATATAGTGTCATTAAGGAGTCCCTGAAAAGGGCGATTAAAACCCGTCGTTTGGTCATTTGTGCCCGGCACTCCTGGCGAGAATTCCACCTGATCACGGATGGGCCATGGCCGGTCGGGTTTTTGCGCCACCCTCATGGGGCTGTGGTGAGCAAGATCGCCGGCTTTAGAGTCCCCCCCAGGATCCAGGTTCACTATTATGGTACGAATGAATCACCGATGCAAACGAAGGATGACGACAGGCTCCGGGCAGGGAGCGGTTGGTGGTCGTTGCCGAACTGGTTCGTTGAAAGGTGGCAGATGAGAGCACTGATTGTGGATGACGACACCATCGGCAGCAGAGTGCTGGCTAAATTCCTTTCCCCTTATGGTCAATGCGATCTGGTCACGGACGGGCTCGAAGCCATCAATGCCTTTGTTTTGGCCTCAACCGAGAAACGCCCCTATGACGTGGTTTTTCTCGACATCATGATGCCCGTTATGGATGGACACGAGACCTTGCGGATGATTCGACAGTTGGAGGATAAATACTGCATTGCCGAGCGGAATCGCGTCAAGGTTATTATGATAACCGGGAGCAGCGAGCGTGACCACATCATCCGGGCGGCGGTGGACAAGTGCAGCGCCTACCTGGTGAAACCCGTCCAAAAAGGGAAGGTGTTGGAGAAGCTGAAGACCCTGGGACTGGTACCCGACGATTCCGAGAACGGTTGGTTCGATTAGTCTGGTGCGGCTTGAGTCTCCAGGTCCCGATGGGTGGCGACGGGCAGGGATGAAAGAGGAAAAGCCATGGACCAGCAGGATTACATCGACCTGGAAGACGATTACGGGGCTCACAACTATCGGCCACTGGACGTCGTCTTGCAGCGAGGCGCGGGTGTCTGGGTGTGGGATGTAGCGGGCCGGCGCTACCTGGACTGCCTTGCTTCCTATTCCGCAGTCAATCAGGGCCACTGCCATCCCAGGATCCTGGCGGCCATGGTCGAACAGGCCGGCAGACTTACCCTCACTTCCCGAGCCTTCCGCAACGACCAGCTCGGTCTGTTCTACAAGGAACTCTGTGAACTGACCGCGTCGCACAAGGTGCTGCCGATGAACAGCGGCGCGGAAGCGGTCGAAACCGCCATCAAGACGGTCCGCAAATGGGGCTACCGGATCAAGGGGGTGCCTCCGGACCGGGCGGAAATCATCGTGTGTGCCAACAACTTCCATGGCAGAACCATCACCATCGTGGGGTTCAGCACCGAGGAGCACTCCCGGGCCGATTTCGGCCCCTTCACTCCCGGTTTCAAAGTGATTCCCTTTGGCGACGCCGATGCCCTGGAGCAGGCTATCACACTCAATACCGTGGCTTTTCTGGTGGAACCCATTCAGGGGGAAGCGGGCGTGATCATCCCTCCCGCAGGGTACCTGAAGCGGGTGAGAGACATCTGCACGCGGCAGAAGGTCGTGCTCATTCTGGATGAAATCCAGACCGGCCTCGGTCGAACCGGAAAACTCCTGGCCGAGCAGCACGAAGGCATCGAGTCGGACCTGACCCTTATCGGGAAGGCGCTGTCGGGAGGTTTCTATCCAGTCTCGGCGGTGCTTTCCAATACCGAAATCCTCGGTGTGTTACGTCCCGGCGAACACGGCAGCACCTTTGGCGGCAATCCCCTGGCCTGTGCGGTGGCGCGGATGGCCATGAGGGTCCTGGTCGAGGAAGGCATGATCGAGAATTCAGCCCGTATGGGAGACTACTTTGTATCGGCGCTCCGGCAGCTTGGAAGTCCCTTGGTCAAGGAAGTGCGCGGCAGGGGCTTGATGATCGGTCTTGAGCTGTTCGCCGCGGCAGGGGGGGCCCGGCGCTATTGTGAAAAGCTTATGGCGCGGGGACTGCTCTGCAAGGAAACGCATGAACACACCATTCGCCTGGCGCCTCCCCTGATTGTCCGGCAGGAGGAAATTGACTGGGCGATGGAGAGGCTTGCCGCGGTCTTGAAGGAGCCCTGACGAAGCGGTGCCGGTCCATACCAGGGGCCGATTCCCTGGGTGGTCCGCGAAGGGTACGGACGGTGCAAGAACCTCTCCCTGAGGTGCCCGTGCCGGCACCCAGCACTCCCCAACCAGCATTTCGTGGAGCGTACTCACCATGGAACGGGTCATCATCATGGGAGCCGCTGGACGTGACTTCCACAACTTCAACGTCTACTTCAAAGGCAATCTCCGCTATCAGGTGGTGGCCTTCACGGCGGCGCAAATCCCGGCCATCGACAATCGGGTTTATCCTCCCGAGCTAGCCGGAGATCTCTATCCGGAGGGCATTCCCATTTACCCGGAGAAGGACCTGTCATCGCTGATCGAACGCCACAAAGCGGATCTGGTGGCATTTTCCTACAGCGATGTGCCTCACGTCGAGGTCATGCACAAGGCATCGCTGACCATGGCCAAGGGCGCGGATTTCATCCTCATTGGGGCAACTTATACCATGCTGCGCTCCCGCCTCCCGGTCGTTGCCGTGTGCGCCGTCAGGACCGGGTGCGGAAAGTCCCAGACGACCCGGCACGTGGCGCAGATCCTCGCGGGACTGGGAAAGCGGGTGGTGGTCGTACGCCACCCCATGCCCTATGGCGATCTACGCCGGCAGATCGTTCAGCGGTTCTCCACCTATGAGGATTTTGAACGTCAGCACTGCACCATTGAGGAGCGGGAAGAATATGAGCCGCTGGTAGATCAGGGCATGGTGGTCTATGCCGGGGTTGACTACGGGCGGATTCTGAGCGCCGCCGAAGCAGAGGCGGACGTGATTGTCTGGGATGGCGGCAACAACGACACCCCCTTCTACTTTCCCGATCTCCACCTGGTGTTGGTTGACCCGCATCGCCCGGGGCATGAGCGCCTTTACTTTCCCGGTGAGACCAACCTGCTCATGGCCGATGTGGTGATCATCAACAAGGTGGACACGGCCCCCCCCGGCAATGTGTTGCGGATGCGCAGGAGCATTCTCGAGATTGCCCCGCAGGCGGAAATCCTCATGGCGGAGTCGCCGGTGGTGATCGGCAATCCCGAGTGGGTCAAGGGCAAGCGGGTCCTGGCGGTTGAGGACGGCCCGACCCTCACCCACGGTGGGATGGCTTTCGGGGCTGCCATGATTGCCGCCGAAACCTATGGTGCCAGCGGCCTCGTGGATCCAAGAGCGAGTGCGGTCGGGGCCATCGCCCAGGCGTACCATGATTATCCGCACATTGGTCCGGTGCTTCCCGCCATGGGGTACAGTGATCAGCAGATTCGCGACCTGGAACAGACCATCAACGCCGCGGACTGCGACGTTGTGTTGTTTGCCACGCCGATCCAGCTGACCCGCCTGGTCGCCATCAATAAACCCACCCTTCGCGTTCGTTATGAATATCGCGACCATGCGAAACCGATCCTCAGAGAGGTACTGCTGAGGCGGTTTGCGGCCATTGAGGAAACAAAGGCAGGCCAATTATAAAGGAGTGCTGCCATATGGAGCAGGCGCCAGGACGGGAGATACTGCTGGTGGCCCTGGGCGGCAACGCCCTGATCCGCAAGGATCAGCGGGGGACGGTGCCGGAACAGTTCGAGAACCTGAAGGTTCCCATCCGGCAGGTTGCGCGTCTCTCCCGGCGCTATCGAATCATCATCACCCACGGCAACGGTCCCCAGGTGGGCAATCTGCTGCTCCAGCAGGAATGCTGTGACGCTGTGCCGCCGCTTCCTCTCGAGATCCTCGTTGCCCAGACCCAGGGGCAGATCGGCTACATGATCGAGTCCACGCTTGATAGTGAGTTGATGGCTCTGGGCGTTCAGAGCGGGCAGTTCCTGGTCAGCCTCATCAGCTATGTGGTAGTGGATGTGAACGACCCGGCTTTCAAGGAACCCTCTAAACCCATCGGTCCCGCTCTGTCGCCGGAGACGGTGGCCTTGGCACTTTTTCCCGTCATGCTGACTCCCAAAGGCCACCGCCGGGTGGTTGCGTCCCCGCGGCCGGTCACCATCGTCGAGAAGGGAGAGATCAAGCGTCTGATCGAGACCGGGTTTATTGTCATCTGCTGCGGCGGCGGCGGGATTCCCGTGATCCGTGAGGGCCGGACCTTTTGCGGCGTGGATGCGGTCATCGACAAGGACTTGGCCAGCGCCCGGCTGGCGGAAGAGGTGGGAGTGACCATCTTCCTCATGGCGACTGACGTTGCCGGCGTGGCCCTTGATTTTGGCAGACCCTCCCAGCGCTTTCTGCGCCGCCTGACGGTAGCCGAGGCCGAACACCACTTGCGAGCAGGCCGGTTTCCCCCGGGTTCCATGGGCCCGAAAGTGGAAGCCGCCGTGCAATTCATCCGCCAGGGAGGATCGCGAGCGGTGATTGCCTCCATCGAGGAGATCGAGGAGGCGGTCGCCGGTCGGGCGGGAACGGAGTTTGTGCCGTGACGAGATGGCTCGACGGGGGCGGTGTTGCTGCCATCGCCAGGGATAGAAGGACGCGAGGCGATGTCGTCGCATCCTTCGGAGCCTGGGTGTTCCTGGTGAGGCCGGCAAGGGCTGAAACGAGCGCCGGCGCGGTTACATTATTGGAGAACTTCTCTGGCCGGCCTTTCCTAACCGTTGAAGAGGCACGCCGCCCCGGCCACGGCCAGCAAGGCTCCGAGCCATGCCCCGGGGGCGGGAGATTCACGGGTGACCAGCCAGAGGATGGGCAGGATGAGAATTGGGGAGGTGGCCGAGAGGGTCGAGACGAGCCCTGCGGGCCCGTGGGCCAGGGCGATGAGGAGAAAGGTCATACCCAGCCCCATCCCCACCAGGCCGCTCAAGGCTACCTGCCCCAAGAGCTTCTTTGATACGCGGGTGGGAGGTCTTACCACCTCCGACCGCGTCAGCAGGGTGGCGATGAGGGCCACCGCCCCCGTGCCCACGCGCAGCGCCGAAGCGGCTATGGGATCGACCCCGGAAGCCAGGATCGGGCGCATGATGATGACCGAGACCGCCTGACAGAACGCGCCCATCAGTCCCAGTCCCACCCCCACTGCCAACGGCCCGCGCACCTGTTCAAAGCTGTGCCGTTGCGTGGTGGTGCTGTGAAAGACCGCCAGAAAGACTCCGGCCATGATCAAGGCACAGCCGCCAATTGTGGCCGGGGGCAGCCGTTCGTCCAGCACAAGAAATCCCAGTAGAGCGGCAAGAGGAGCATTGGTAGCAAACAGAATGCCGGCTCGGCGGGGACCTACCCGCTTGAGTGCAGCATAAAAGGAGGTATCCCCCAGAAAGATGCCGATCATGGCCGAGACCATCAGCAAAACACTGTCCCGGAGGGTCAGGGTCTGCCAACCTCCCGTCACGCATGCCATGCCCGCCAGCATCACAAAAACAAGGCACATGCGCAGCCGGTTGAAGGTGATGGCACCGAGGGTGCGCACCGGGTTGGTTGAGATGAGTCCGCCGAAGGACCAGCAGAAGGCCGCGCCCAAGGCGCAAAATTCAGCGATGTACATGGTTTGCCCGAGCAACCTCGTCACCGACTGCCGGCGAATGGAGCAAGCGGCACCCGGTCAGTGCGACCTCCATGGCAGCGGTTGGAAGCTTGTGAACCTGAGCGATGAACCGGCAGTTGCATCTCCGGAGCAGCCCGAACCGCACCTTACGGTTACCGTTGACGAGCAGCGGGTTCCTGGGAGCGGAGGCTGCAGCCAGGTGACCGGTAGCTTCGAGCGCGACGGTGACCGGCTGCGTTTCAGTCGCATGGTGTCGACAATGATGGCGTGTCCGGATGGTATGGACCAGGAAAAGCGACTCCTTGACGGACTGGAGCGTGTGAAGCGCTACCGCAGCCGCGGCGGCCGCCTCGAGCAGGTGGATGGGATCGGCACTGCCATCGCACGGTTCGACGCAGTCCGGCTGAAGTAACGAACCCACCGGCGGTTTCCAGACAGACCCGTAGCCACCCAGGTGATTACGGTCCCGATCCTTTAACCGAAATTCTAAAGGAAAGGGCAGGACAATTTGCCTGGACCCTGCGACCAGATCAGCAGGAATACGGGACTATCGTCACCGGGCAGGGTGTGGCATGCAGAACCCCCGTACTCACACTGCCCAGCACGGTTCCGAGGATGGCGTTCAGCCCGCGCGACCCCATCACGATGAAGCGCACGCCAACGGTCCCGCATGCCGCCCCTTCTTCACTGCTGTCGCCCCTGGCCTCCTTACAGATCTGCTCTCGGGGATCGCCGACCCGCAGTTTATGAAGAAACTCCACACCGGACTGTTTCAAAATATCCACACCCGGTTGCATTGCCTCATCTGCCATTTGATTCTGGAAATCCTGAATCTGAGTTTTACTGAAAAACCGCTTGGCATGCGGGGTTGCGTAGCTGGGCTGAACATTGAGTAGAACAATCTTCTCACTGTAGGCCTTTGCCATGTCGATTGCCACTTGCAGCGCTTCCATGGCGTTGGCTGAACCGTCAAAGGGAACCAGTATATTTTTTTTCATGTCCATTCCTCCAGGCCAGGATGGGTGGGTCTATTGCGTTACTGTATCTGCAGGGTTTGCTTAAGATACCTTGCCCTGCAAGAGCCTTTTGCCTCATGAGGATACCACAGGATATTCAGCGCACAAGAAATCATTTGCCCAAGCCAGGTGGTCACTCGATGAAGAGAGTTCACTCCTGGGAAACAGGTGATATCGCTTTTCCAGCGTTCGCTCACCATGGCAGGGGAGTAGCCAGAGACCTCCCCATACCGAATAAGGTCCTGTGATGTCAAGAGGCTTTCCGGATTTGCCTGGTTGCCGCGGGAGTGATGGTGTGGCACTATTCACGCAGCCCCGGTCCAAACCGCATCCTTCCCGGTCCACTGTGGCCGGGGCCGGGCCTGTTCCACCGAATCACGAGGCAGATAGACCCCTTCGGTGCCCTTTCCGGTACAGGGCGGCGATGCCCTGCGATCCCAGGTCGGGGATCATGACTTCGAGATGTTCATAGCGGGGCAGGATGCGGTTGAAGCCGTAGACCAGGTAGAGGGCGCCCGGTTTGGCTTCGGCGGCGATTTTTTCGGCAAAAACATCGTGGAGGGTGATGTAGGTATAGAAGAGATCGATATCGGAAAAGGAGATGTCATGTTGGGCCTGGATTGCCGCATAGGTTTCCGGGGCCGGTGAGCTCCCATGGAAGAGCGCCAGATTGCCGGGTGGCGGTTGGAGCCCGGCCTGCCGCAGGCGGGATTCGAGCTCGGCCTTGCGCGGGCCGTACTCGGCCAGAATCTCGCCGTCGATTTCGATGCCGAGCGAGAGTCGGACGAAATAGCTCATGAGGAGGTTCACCCGCCCGTCGGCACAGCCCAGGTCGGCAAACACGGTCCGATCGCAACCCAGCAGACCGAGCGCCTCGAGCTCCTCAATACCTCGCGATAACTTGAACAGATCCGTGGACTTGCGATAGCCCTCGTGACCCTCATAACCGTGGCGGCATCCGTCATAAAAGTTGGCGATCAGGGCCATGGTCTGCTTCAGGCGCTCAGTGATCATGCTCTCCCTCGACCAGAAATTGCTTCACGGCTTCGTGCAGCCGAAAGACGGTTTCCATTTCTTCGCCGGTTGTGGCCTGGAGGCGCACGAGGTTCTCATGGGTGAGCGATCGTTGGAGGTTGGGGCACAGGTAGTTGATACACAGAATGTGCCGAGCCGTGAGCGTACAGCCGTCCGTACCGAGAAAATAGCAGCTGTCGGAGAGGCGGCGGTCGGGGGGAAGGGTCCGCCCCAGAAGGAGGTTGATCAGCAGCAGATGGGGAGTATAGCGATTCTCAATGCCTGCGCCACAGCAACTACCGCCTTCTTCCTCCTCACAGTGCTTGCAGGCTGCGACGAGCCCAAGCTTACGGGCCACCCTCCCGGAGGCCGCCACCTTTTCCCGCAGGGCCTCAAGCAGCCCATGAATCCGCGAATCCGCCAAGAGCTCTTTCCCCCATCGGGCAAAAAGACATTGGGCCACCTTCATGTTTTCGTTGCTGGTCATGGGGTGGCAGCCTCTCGCCGGGACCCGGTGAGCCAGCGACAGAAGAACGGCGGGCAGGAAGAGGACGGGAGGAGAAAGGGGGCGAGTTTCACGACAGTCTGCTCAGCCCCAGTCGCTTGAGTCTGGAATCAAACGTCGAGCGGCTCAATCCGGCTTCCCGGGCCGCGCGGGTGATGTGCCAGCGATGCTTCTCCAGCAGATGGAGGGCGTAGGCTTTTTCCACCTCTGCCCAGGAACGACCGTCAAAGAGAGAAAAAGATAGCGCCCCGGCATTGGCCGCCTCCCCCCAGTCGACCTGGCGGAGGGCCTGAGCGGCGGGGGTTGGCGGTTCTTCCCGGTCGAGGGCGAGACAGACGGCAAGGTCTTGCAGGTCGATCGTGTCGGTGCTGATCACCACGGAGACATGTTTGGCGAAGTTTTCGAGTTCCCGGATATTTCCCTTCCAGGGATGGTCCAGGGCGTAAGCGAGCGCGCTTTTCGAGAGCTTCTTGGGAATGATGCCCAGCTTGAGTGCTTCCCTTCGGAGAAAATGGTCGAGGAGCAGGGGGATATCGTCGCGTCTTTCCCGAAGCGATGGCAGGCGCAAGGGGAGAACGTTGAGGCGGTAGAAAAGGTCCTCCCGGAACTGCCCTGCCTTGATCGCTTCCTTCAGGTCCTTGTTGGTGGCGGAAATGATCCTGACTTCCACCCGCTTGATGCGGGTAGCGCCGACGGGCTTGACCTCACCGCTTTCGAGAAAACGCAGGATTCTCGCCTGCAGGTGCAGCGGCATATCACCGATCTCGTCAAGGAAAAGCGTCCCCCCGTCAGCGGCTTCGAACAGCCCCAGGCGATCTCTGACGGCCCCGGTGAAGGCCCCTTTGGCATAGCCGAACAGTTCACTCTCGAGGAGAGTGTCCGGGATGGCGCTGCAGTTCTGAGCCAGGAACGGTTTTTCCCGCCTCCTGCTGCGGTAGTGCAGTTCTCGGGCCAGGACTTCTTTGCCCGTCCCGCTTTCGCCAGTGATCAAGACCGGGAAATCGGTTCGAGCGTAATCCTCGGCAGTCCTCATGACCGCCTGAAAGGCCTGGCTTCGGCCAATAATGGTTTCCTGCTGTTGAATGCTGTCGAGGGCTTGCTTGAGCCTGGCATTCTCATTCTGCTGGTCGCTGAGAATGAGAGAGTTGCTCAAAGCGATCGAGCCCAGATCAACCAACTGCTGGAGCAGGCCGAGGAAGGAGGGTTCAAGGTTGAGGCGATTCCCCCCGGAACTGGTATCAATGAGTTCTACGGCCCCATAGACCTTGCCGTTTCTAAGCAGGAGCGGGAAGCACAGGATCAGTTTGCTTTTAAGGGCCAGGCCTCGTTCGGCGTCCTTAAAATGTCGCCGGTCTTTGCCCGGTTCGGCGACGGTCATTTCGCCGTTTTCTATCACCCAACCGACAATACTGGGTCGATCCGCAGGAACGACCATCCCTTTGATCAATTCACTCTGGGTTCCGGCCGCCTCCAGACACTCGTAGCCCCTGGCCGTTTTCACCCAGATAGAACCCCGTTCCACCTTCTGGAGGTCGAGCAGGGAGGTCAGGAATTTGCGCAACAGCCTCTCCGGATCGAGCTCTTCCGACACAGCTTTACAGAAATGGTAGGATGAATCGGCCATGCAGTCTCTCATCAAATGACGGATGCTACTGGAGAGGGTTGGGCTGCTTCTGTTGAAATTCAATCAGCAGCTCATTTTCGCGAACCCAGCCCAACCCTTCCCGCACCATTTTCTCCTGAGCCCGCGGGCTGTTCTTGAAGGCCTGAATCTTGTTGAACAGCCTCTGATTATCTTCTTTGAGATGCCTCACCTTGGTTTCCAGTTCTTCGACCAGAGCACACTGGTTGCGAAATCCCGGGATGCCCTGAGACGAAAACAGAATCCGCTGGAACAGCAGGACATTGAGCAGCACGAGCACGCCAACCAGCACCGGCAGAAAATGGATGCTTCGGAAGAAACTGCGCCTCCCTGCCATGAGGACGTCTTGTGGATTCTCATCAACCAGCCTTCTATTCGACATGGCGTTCCTCCCGCTTCAACCCAGGGTCTTCCTGGGGATGGCCACCGATGGAAACAGTCGCGCGTCCGTGTGGGGAAGGAACAGCGCGCCGCGGAACTCGTTCATGAGCTCCACATTGACGTTCAATTCGACGTAAGTGATCTGGCTACAGATCCTTTCGATTTCTTGCAGCAGCTTGCGATCGCAAAGCAGCATCGCCGCTCCGCAGCCGACGGTGTCCCCGAGCGCCCGAAAGGTTTCGGGAGGCAAATCGGGCAGCATGCCGATTTTGATCGCCATCAGGGGATCGATACTGGTACCGAAGGTTCCGGTGACATAAAAGCGCTTGATATCGCTAAAAGTCAACCCCACTCGGGCCACAATAACGGAGAGGATGGTGTACATGGCAGCCTTGGATTTCAGAAAGATGCCGATTTCCAGCTCGGTGATCGCCAGCTCTCGGCCATCGCTGGCGTCTCTTGCGGGAACCAGGAGGTAAGCGGGGCCGTCGGGGCCGTCAAGGATGCGAGGGAAAGCAGACTCGCGGTCGATCTTCCCCTGTACGGTCAGAATGCCTGCCATGAACAGCTCCGCCAGGAGGTCAATCAGGCCGGAACCGCAGATGCCGGCGGGCTTCCCGCCACCAATGACATGATAAGCGGGTTCCAGGGTTTGGCGATCGATCCGCACCCGGTCGATGGCTCCGGGGACAGCCATCATCGCCCGCGCTACTACGCCGCCCTCGAGGGCTGGGCCTGCCGCCCCGGCGCAGGCCATAAGCCAGTCGCGGTTGCCGAGCACCACCTCGGCGTTGGTGCCCACATCCACCAGGATGCTCAGCTCGCTGGTACGATGGAGGCCAACGGCCAGGATATCGGCGATGAGATCGCCGCCGAAATAGGAGCCAACGCTGGGAAAGAGGTAGGACAGAGCCCGGGGATGAACGGTCAGTTCGAGATCCTCCCCGGCCATCAGCGGAAACTGGTTCACGGCCGGAAGATAAGGCTCCCTGCAAAGAGATGAAGGATCGAGTCCCATCAGGAGATGACTCATGGTTGTGTTGCCGGCGATGGCCAGGGCATAAATGTCAGCGGCAACCCCGCCCTGCTCATGGGCCATCCCATGAGCGGCGGCATTGACCGTGTCGCGCAGGAGTCGCTGCAGGCGCCTCAGATTAGCCGCCTTGCGGGCATAGAGAATGCGCGCCAGGATGTCTTCGCCGCAGGGTACCTGGGGATTCGGAAGGGATTGCTCGCTGAGCAGGGTCCCCCTCTGCAGGTCGAGGAGGTAGAATGCCAGGCGCGACGTTCCCAGGTCGATGGCCAACCCGAATACCGGCCGCTCCTCGATCCCGGCGTGGACGTCGATCACCTCCCAGTGACAGGGATGATATCCCAGGATCGCCGTAACCCGGTAATTCCCCCGGCGGATCTGCCGCACTGCGTGGTTGAGGCGGGAAGGATGAATCCATAAAGGGCTGAATCCCTGATGGTGCAGGGAATGGGTCAGCCGATCCCAATCCGCCGTATTGTCGGCAAGGCTCGGGGGTGTCAGTTCACAAAACCGCAATTCGACCAGCGGCTGCCGAGTCATCGAGGAAGGGAGAGCCAGCGGCATCGGGTCAGGGCTCCCAGTGAATCCTGGCAAAGCGTATCACGTTCACCATCAATTCCAACAGGCCACAGATCATAACACCAGAGAGGTTCAACTGAAAGCGATCTTCGAGTTTTTCGAGGGCGTCGATCACGCATTTTCCCGGCTCCAGGTTGAGACTCAGGGCGTAAGGGTGTTGGAAATGGGATGGCCGGCACCAGGGAGGGGGGGAAAGGCTGAAATGCATGCGACATGCCAGCGGGCGAAATGGATAGATCTGGCAAAGGTTGGCCGCGAGGAAGGGGCAAGGCTGTTCGAGGCGGCCATAGCTTTCCGAGAGGGCTTCGACCTGGTCGTGCAAGGCGCTTTGGCGGGTTGCATCGGGCGCCTGCTGGCGACAGAGTTCCGCCCAGAGTTCCTCGACTTCGAGACAGCGCCGAAAAAGCTTCGAGGCGGCACCGCTCTGCTGCATGCCATGGTAGATGAAGATCAACTCCGCCGAACTGACCCCGGTAGGGATTTGGTGGCAGCAATACGGGCATCCGAGTCGGCATTGCACCGTGAACCCGACCTTCCGCAAACGCCGCCCCGCCGCCCGCACGGATTCGTCGAAAAGCTCCATCACCTTTCCCATGCGTGCCCGAAAAGCACCAGGCAGGCGCCCGGTGGCGGCGAGTTCATCGAGTCCTTCAAGGCAGGAGATTTCGAAAAGAAGTCGTGCCATGCGATCCTGATAGTTGGTCAGCGCGGTCAGCGTGGGCTGAATGAGATCAACGATCTTGCTTGCGGCTGCGTTTGCAGGGAAGCTGCCAGGTGACTCAACCATCAGTCTTCTTCTTCCGTAACCGTCACGGCCGGGGAGACCGATACTTCACCCCTATATCCAGGTAATTAATAAAATTATATACTCGTGAAGGTTCAAAAGCTTCATTTTCACGCGGAGACGCAGAGGACGCAGAGTCTTATGCCAAGGGCTTCTTCCGGGATCTCCCCGTGAGGCAAAAATGATAACTTCTTAAGCTAAACGAGTATATATCATATTGGCGCTTGACACAAGCTTCGCTTTTCCCTAAGCTCATATTCCACCAATTGAATGCTGCCCGGTTTCCTGCCAGCTTCCTGGCGTCAGCAGCTTTTCATCATTGGCATTGTGGGGCGCTGAATCCCAATGAGTCCGCTCCGGCCGTAGCCGGTCGAAAGCGGTGCCATCAATGGGATTCGGATCTCGTGTGATATTCGGTTTCCTGTCCACCAGCGCCGCCTGGATTTCCCCCCCGGCTCAAGCCCCTGGGTTGGCTTTATGTCTATGGATTGCTTGTTAACAGAGGAGCAGTAGCAGCATCGTTCTGTCGGATGCTCGTCGGGAGCGGAAAGAAGCTATGGAGCACATTCAGATCAAAGAACTGGTAGAAGTCATTGCTCGCGCTTTGGCGGAAGATCCCAATCAGGTGGAAGTGAGCGAGATTATCGGGCAGCAAATCTCGGTGATTGAGCTCAGAGCAGCAAAAGCCGATCTTGGGAAGATCATTGGGAAAGAGGGACGTAACGCCCATGCCTTGCGCACCATCGTGAATGCTGCCGCAACCAAGCTGCGCAAGCGCGCGGTCCTGGAGATTCTCGAATAGGGATTCCGGACGCGCTTCAGCAAGAACAGCACCGAAGATGGCCAAAACAACCTGTGAGGCAGTGCCGGGCGATTCCGGCCAGGATTGCCGGCCTTCGTGCTTTGGAGATCCAAGCCGGGTTTGTCCCAAGGATGCTGATGGCATCATCCAGCCGCAGGCGGCATGCGTTGCGTGCCGCGTCCTGAAGGATTGCCTGCAGCAGGCCCTGCGGCAAGAGGGCCTGATCAGTCCTCCCAGCCCGCAAAGCCAGGTGGTCTCGAAGGCGACGCACTTTCTCAGGCGGTGGTCTCATAGAAAGCTTGCCGGCGCAGCCCCTGAAGACGCTCCGGACCTGTAGCTGAATGGCAGGATCGAAAACCCCGGGGCAGGCAGTGGCAGTGCGGGCCGGGAGAACAGCAGTGAGCCGCAACAGGGGTCATCCATGGCCGCTCTGGCTCCGACCCTGACAGGACGGATTGTGGCAGTGCATCAGGGGGCCCTGGGCGATTGCCTGCTGGCGTTGCCCATTCTGGAGGCCCTGCACCGCTCATGGCCCCGCATTCATTTCGATCTCTGGTCGAAACCCGAACATGTCGCACTCCTGGCCTCCAAGCCCTTCATGGGAAGCACGCCTCCACCCGACGATTCAACCCTGGCTCGCTTCTTTCATGAAGATCTCTGGCGAACGGCACCACTCCCGCCTTTCCTCGAGCAATCCCGGATGGTATTGATCTTCGGACAGACGGGTAGTCGGGTGCTGGCCGAGCGGCTCGCCTCCCGGCTTTCCTGTCCCGTCCCATGGCTACAATCATTTCCGGGCCCAGGCGCGTGTCAGCACGTATCTCAGTTTCTCCTGGAGCAATGTCGCCGCTTTGGATGGCATCTTGAAGAATGCCTGCCGCGCCTCGAACCTGCCCCCCAGGATCTTGCGGCTGCCAGTGCCTGGCTTGAGCAGCACCATGCAACCGGCCGCAACCGGCCCATTGTCATTCACCCCGGCAGTGGCGGCCTGCGCAAAGTCTGGCCTCTGAGCAACTGGTGGCGGGCCCTTCAGTGGCTTCGCGAAGCCTTCCCCAACCCCATCTTGTTGTCACTGGGACCGGCTGACGAACGGCTCCGGGACTTTGTCCGGGCCGCGGAGGCCCTGGGCGTGGCAGCCCTCGAAGGGCTGCCCCTGCCTTTGCTGGCGGCGGTGCTTTCCCAAGGCCGGCTCTTTGTTGGCAGCGATTCGGGGGTGAGTCATCTGGCCGCTGCGGTCGGAACGCCGACGTTAGTCATCTTTGGGCCGACCGATCCGGGTGTCTGGGCGCCGCGTGGCCCCCACGTGCACGTTGTCAGAGCAGGCTGGGAGGAATCCGAAGTCCTGGCGTGGCCACCCGCGCCATCCGATACCGCAAGTGTCACTCTGGTCATCAAGCAGGTGAAAAAGATCCTTGCCGCATCCTGACCCGCAAGAGGCCAGGGTCATGGCAGGAGTCACGCAATGGAGGAGACCACCATGATGCCCTTGGCCTTAAGGGCGGCCACGATGGGCTTCAGGTCGATCTTTTTCGTGCGGATCGTGTAGGTGAGGGTATCACCCTCCAGGGTGGGTAGATTGCAGATGCTGATGACCTCTGCCCCATGATCCTGGAGTAGTTGGGTTATCTCCTGGAGGGAAACGAGGGGGGTGGAGATTTTCACATCCAGCCGGGAGGACTGCGAGAAAAGCCCCATCATGGTGATGAAGGTCGACAGCAGATCGGTAGTGGTGATGACTCCCACCAGCCGCTCTCCATCCACCACCGGCATGCCGCCAATGCGCTTCTCGAGAAGGATCCGGGCTGCTTCGTCCAGCGGCATGTCGGGATGCGCCAGGTAGGGTTTGCGCACCATAACATCTTCCAGGGTCAACTCCTCGAGCATGGAAGCAATCAGAACGCCTCGGAGGTCCGCATCCGTCACCCAACCCAACAAGGCCGATTGAGCATCCACTACCGGGAGATGACGGATGGAGTAGCGCTTCATGACCGCCAGGGCCTCCTGAATGGAGGCTTCCTTGCTGATCGTCACCACTTCTGCTGCCATACAATGGCTTACAATCATGGGCCTTGTTTCCCAAAGTGAAGTCTAATAAGAATTGACTTTAACCGAACATCGACTACTATTAGCAAGAAGTTTGCCAATATCTCGACCCCAAGCTATGCGATATTGAATTAAAATGCAACAGAAAATTCCTCGCCGGGAAGCGGTTGGCCCGAGAGGGGTCTGTGGAGGCTAGGGAAGAGGGTGCTGGATTGACTTTGAAGGGCTGTTTGCTATAGTGCCGACGACTTTCCGGGAGAGATGGGGGGGAGAGATCCGGGATGAGCCAAACTGCAATCGAAAAGGAATGATTCCTTGCGTCAGCCAAAATACATTTTCATCACGGGTGGGGTTCTTTCGTCTCTGGGCAAGGGGCTGGCCGCGGCTTCCATCGGTGCTCTGATGGAAAGCAGAGGACTGCGCGTGACCATTCAAAAGCTTGATCCTTATATCAATGTTGATCCAGGCACCATGAATCCGTTTCAGCATGGGGAGGTGTTCGTCACCGATGACGGGGCGGAGACCGATCTGGACCTGGGCCATTACGAACGCTTCACGCATGCCGTCATGACGCGCCGTAACAACTACACCTCGGGGAGCATTTACTACTCCGTTATCACCAAGGAACGCCGCGGCGACTACCTCGGCGGCACGGTTCAGGTGATTCCGCATGTGACCGACGAGATCAAGGCCTGTGTTCGCAGCCTGGCGACCGACGTCGATATCATCATCGTTGAAATCGGCGGGACGGTGGGCGATATCGAGAGTCTGCCGTTCCTGGAGGCCATCCGCCAGCTGCGGAGTGATATCGGCCGGGAGCATGTGGCCTATGTTCATCTCACCCTGGTGCCCTACATGAAGACTTCGGGGGAGTTGAAGACCAAGCCTACCCAGCACAGTGTCAAAGAACTCCGCGGAATCGGAATTCAGCCGGATATCCTGTTGTGTCGCACGACTCACCCGCTTGCCCCCGACATCAAAGGCAAGATCGCCCATTTCTGTAACGTCGAGCGAGATGGCGTGATCACGGCCATCGACGTTGACTGCATCTATGAGGTGCCGCTGCTCTATCACCAGGAAGGGCTCGATGACAAGATCCTGCAGCTGCTCAACGTGTGGACCCGGTCGCCCATCCTGGAGCCCTGGGAAAACCTGGTTCGCACTCTCAAACAGCCGCAATTCGAGACCCGCATCGCCATTGTCGGCAAGTACATCGATCTCAAGGAATCGTACAAGAGCCTCAACGAAGCCCTGGCGCACGGTGGAGCGGCCAACAACAGTCGGGTTGTGCTGGACTATATCGATTCCGAAAATGTTGAAAAGGATGGCGGTGAGGCATTGATCGAGGGGGTGGACGGGATTCTCGTGCCGGGGGGGG
>Ga0255347_1003020_pt1 | contig 22565 bp, 13 predicted proteins | sample wastewater_treat_2_FD_192479 | JGI IMG/M metagenome (GOLD analysis project Ga0255347, IMG submission 192479) | Wastewater microbial communities from Lulu Island WWTP, Vancouver, Canada - plant24 | ecosystem: Engineered > WWTP > Wastewater > Unclassified | place: Canada: Vancouver, British...
GCGCATCCTTTATTCTTTCCCACTGATCATCCCTCAATCTATGTCTGTCCTGCATTGCATCTCCTTCCTTGAACGTGATGATGCAATGCTATCATATTTTAATCTGAATGTCGACAGAACCTAGATGATTAAACGATTTTTAAGGAAAGTTCCATCAACTGCTCAATGCTGACCGGCGACGGTGCGTCAGTCATCAGGCACGCCGCCTTCTGTGTTTTCGGGAAAGCGATCACATCCCGTATGGATTCCGCTTTCGTCATAATCATGGTCAGCCTGTCCAGACCAAAGGCAAGCCCCCCATGAGGCGGAGCGCCGAACTCCAGGGCATCAAGCAGAAAGCCGAATTTCAATCTTGTCTCTTCTTCGCTGAGTTTCAACGCGCTGAATACCCGGGATTGAACATCTTTATGGTGAATACGGATACTGCCGCCACCGATTTCTGAACCGTTCAGTACCAGATCATAAGCTCTGGCGCGGACTTTTCCGGGGTCGGTGGATAAAAGCGGCAGGTCTTCCAGAAACGGAGACGTAAAGGGATGATGAGTCGAGACAAAGCGCTTTTCAGTATCTGAATATTCCATCAGGGGAAATTCCGTAATCCATGTGAAGGCCAGTGCATCGGGATCGATCCGGTCAAGTTTTTTTCCGAGATGAAGGCGCAAATTCCCCAAAGCGTCAGAGACGATTTCGGGCATATCCGCAACAAAGAAGATCATGTCACCCTCCCGGGTGTTCATGGCCCTGTTGATGTCTTCAATTTCTTCAGGCTTGAGAAATTTGAAAATGGACGAGGTCCAGTCTGTGGCATTGATTTTTGCCCAGGCCAGCCCCCTGGCTCCGTAAATGGCTACAAAATCCTTTAACCCGTCAAGATCTTTCAGGGAGAGGACGGAGGCCTGTTCCGCTTTAATGGCCTTGACCACCCCGCCGGATGCCGCTGCATCCGCGAACATTTTAAACCCTGAATTCCTGACAATATTCGTGAGATCTACGATTTCCATGCCGAAACGTGTATCGGGATTGTCTTTTCCGTAACGGCTGATGGCATCGGCATAGGTCAGCCGGGGCAGGGGAAGCGCAAGGTCTTTATCAAGGCAGGCCTTGAAAATGGCCTTCATCAAGCCTTCCATCATTTTCATAATGTCTTCTTCTGTGATAAACGACATTTCGACGTCGATCTGGGTAAATTCCGGCTGGCGGTCGGCCCGCAGATCCTCGTCGCGGAAGCATTTGACAATCTGATAATATCGGTCGAAGCCCGAAACCATCAGCAATTGTTTGAAGATCTGAGGCGATTGCGGCAGCGCGTAAAACATTCCTTTATAAATTCTGCTGGGAACCAGATAATCACGGGCGCCTTCCGGCGTACTTTTGCCCAGAAAAGGAGTTTCCACTTCAACAAACCCGTTTTCTTCGAAATAATGCCGGGTTGCTGCAGCCAGTTTACTGCGTAAAAAAAGATTTTTCTGGATGGCCGGTCGGCGTAAATCCAGATAACGGTATTTGAGACGAAGATTTTCGGAAATGTCTTCGTCATCAAATAAGAAAGGCGGCGTTTTAGACTCGTTCATAATTTCGAGTTCCGAAACGATGACTTCAACTTCTCCTGTTTTCATGCCGGGGTTTACCATGCCTTCGGGCCTGTTACGCACCTCTCCTTTGACGGCCAATACAAATTCAGCGCGGATTTTATGCGCTTCCTGAAGGGCTGCTTTCGCATCAGGATTGAAAACCACCTGAGCAATGCCTTCGCGGTCGCGAAGATCAACAAAGATGACACCGCCGTGGTCGCGGCGACGGTTTGTCCATCCCATTAGTACGACAGTCTGCCCGACATGAGAAATATTCAGATCCCCGCAGTAATGCGTTCTTTTATCTTTTGTTAAAAAATCAGACAAAACGGTTTACCTCTCCTTAATTCTTTTCATCAGAGACTCCAATAAGCCCTCTAAAGGAAGAACTTCTTGGTCTTTTGTTTTCATATTCCGCAAAATGAATTGTTCGGTTTCTATTTCTTTATCACCCAGAATGAGCGTAAAAGAACTGTTTAATTTATCCGCCTTTTTTAATTGCGCTTTCAAACTTTTATCTGCGTAATCCATTTCTGCGGACACGCGATTGACCCTGAGCCGGTGAATCCATTCAAAGGCCAATTTTTGTGCTTTTTCCCCGAGCGCGGCAAAGAAGATATCGGTATGAAACGGGCTGTGTTCTGTTGAGGGCAGACACGAAACGAGCCTTTCAAAGCCGACGGCAAACCCGATTCCGGGAACATCCGGCCCGCCGAGCTCATTGACGAGGCCGTTGTATCGGCCGCCACCGGCCACTGCGTTTTGCGCTCCCAGATCACTTGTTTTCACTTCAAACGCGGTTCGTGTGTAATAATCCAGGCCACGGACCATGCGCGCATTGATGGTATATGGTGTGTTTAAATCTTTCAGGCCTGATTGCACCTGCTCAAAATGAGCATGACAGTCCGGGCATAAAAATTCAAGAATATTGGGAGCTTTTCCAATGATTCCGGCGCATGCTTCCATTTTGCAGTCAAATACGCGCAACGGATTGGTGTGAATTCGCCGCTGACAGTCCGGACAGAGATTATTCTCGCTGCCTTTGAGAAAATCTATAACAGATTTGGAAAATTGAGGGCGGCAGGCAGGGCAGCCTAACGAATTGATTTCCAGTTGAACATCGGCCAGTCCCACACGGTTCAGGAAATGCATCAGCATAAAAATGACTTCCGTGTCATACTGCGGCAGGTCTTCACCGAAAAGTTCGACATCGATCTGGTTGAACTGGCGGAATCGTCCCTTTTGCGGTCTTTCCCGGCGGAACATCGGGCCAATCGTAAACAGCTTGGTAACCGGATGATTGGCGGACATGTTGTGTTCAATATAGGCTCTGATGACCGAGGCCGTGGCTTCCGGCCGCAGGGTGATCAGCTCATGATCACGATCGGTAAACGTGTACATTTCCTTTTCCACGATATCGGTTGTTTCACCGATGCTTCGCCTGAAAAGGTCTGTCTTTTCAATAATGGGTATGCGGATTTCTCTGAAACCGAACGATTGAAAAACATCACGGGCAACGGATTCTATTCTCGTGAAAACCGCCGCATCTTCCGGTAAAATATCTTTAAATCCGCGGATTGCTGTAATTTTTTCCATAATTCACATCCATCAGCATGACCGGGAGTTTCTAGCACATTCAATTGTTCTTGGCAATGAAGAAAAAAGCGAGGGAAAATGCGCTTATGAGTATTTCCTTGATCCTCGTTGCGGGGTTTACAACGACGGGGCCTCGTTCATAATCAGCCAGTAAAATCCCAATTGTCTTACCATATCGGCGAATTCAGTAAATGAAACCGGCTTCCGAATATAGCTGTTGCATCCCAGCCGATAGCAGCTCAGGAGGTCGGCTGGTTCTTTGGACGAAGTCAGGATGACAACGGGAATGAGTTTTGTTCTTTCATCCGACCTCAATTTTTTGAGTACGGTGATACCGTCTATTTTAGGCAGTTTTAAATCAAGGAGGATTAATATCGGAAACGATTCTCTATGGCCTTCCACGACACCATCTTTTCCGAAGAAGAACTCCAGAGCTTCTTTCCCGTCATTTTTTACGATGATTTCATTCATGATATTGTTTTTCTTGAAAGCGCGCAGAGTTAATTCAACATCATCGGGGTTATCCTCGACCAGTAATATTCTCTTATCTTTCATCATATTCATTCTTCCTTCGAATCATTCAAGGTGAAAAATACGGTTGTTCCCTCATCAACATTCGACTTGATCCAGGCTCTGCCCCCGTGACGGACAATGATACGATTGATAATGGCCAGGCCTATTCCGGTACCGGGGTATTCCTCCACCGAGTGAAAGCGTTGGAAGGGTGCAAAAAGATTTTTGGAGTTTTCCATATCGAATCCGGCGCCGTTATCGCGAATAAAATATGTCTTGCGATTGTTCTCCATGGTTACACCAAATTCTATTTCAGTTTTCTCTTTTTTTCCAGTAAATTTCCAGGCGTTTCCCAGAAGGTTTTCGAAGGCGATGCGCATCAGTCTCGGATCGACTGAGGCCACCAAACCTTCGGTGATGGTGATATCCGCCAGACGCCCGGGCTCGGTACTTTGCAACTCGTCATTGACAGCTCTGGCAAGACCGGAAAGATTCAAAGGTATAATCTCCATCTCCGTGCGTGAAATTCTGGATAACTTCAGCATATCTTCAATCAGATTTCCCATGTTTTTCGTGGCGCGCTGGATTCGGTCCAGATAAAATTTGCCCTGTTTGTCCAGTTTGTCTTCGTATTCCTCCAGAAGCGCTTCGCCAAAACCGTGAATCGCTCTCAAGGGGGCGCGCAGGTCATGGGAAACGGAATACGAAAAAGCTTCCAGCTCAGCCGTGCGCTCTCTCACACGTTGTTCGAGTGTTTCATTGAGGAGCATGATTTCATTTTCCGCTTTTTTCCGTTCCGTGATATCACGGGTTACGCCGATAATCGCGATCGGGTTGTTCTTCTCGTCGCGTACAAATGACACGGTCTCCTCGGTGTAAATCAGGCTTCCGTTTTTATGGTATTGGGTGGTTTCAACGACTCGCTTTCGGTGAATGTCTTTATCCGGCTTTTTCTCCTCCTCAAGTTCTTCCAGTAAAATATGGAATGCGATTTGAAGCGACTCGGGTGTCAGTCTTTGATCGGCGCGAAGTTGAAGCATTTCCTCTGCGGTATATCCGAATATTCGCTCAACGCCGCTGTGAAAAGTAAGGTTAAAATTCATATCCATGATGTACAGCGAGTCCGAAGCGCTTTGGGCAAAGACACGATAACGCTCCTCGCTTTTTCTCAGTGCTGTTTCCATCCGTTTCCGTTCGGTAATATCCCGAAGATTCACAATGACGGCTTCAACGGCGCCGTTATTGAGAATGCTTCTGCCAACGATGGCGAATTCGCGCCAGCTTCCGTCATGATGGCGAATACGCAAATCTGTCTGTTGAGGAGGCGCGGAGGCGTCGTTGATCAGTAAATTGAAGTAGTGGAGTACCCCGCCCAAATCCTCCGGGTGAATTTCCTGAAAGGCATTTAATCCGACTCTGTCATGAGGGTCGTAACCGAGGAGTTTGTCCGCAGCGGGATTTTCATAAAGAATTGTCCCTTTCGTATCCACCAGAAGAATAATGTCTGAAGATTGTTCCGCCAGTGTTCTGAACTGTTCTTCCTGAATACGCAATTTTTCCTCCGCCAGTTTCCGTTCGGTAATGTCCCTTAAATTTGCAATGACAATGTCAGCGGTTTGATTTGTGGTTCCAACAACTTCAAAAGTACGCCATTTGCCGTTAGCATGACGAAAGCGCGCGTCCACCATGGAGACGGGCGGGGTTTCCCCCTGGATTAAAATTTCAAAGAAGCGCAGCAACATCGGTAGATCGTCAGGATGAACATTCTCAAACGCGTTTTGATCTTTCCGGTTTTGGAAATGATAACCCAGATATTTTTCTGCAGCGGGGTTTTCATAAATGATTTTCCCCTCACGGTTAATCAGAACAATAATATCAGAAGACTGCTCGGTGATGATCCGGAAGCGTTCTTCCTCCGCGATCAGGGCTTGCTCCATTCTTCTACGTTCCCTGATGTCGATTCCCATTCCGACCACATATTCCTTGCCGTCATAAACCAGGGGGCTTCCCGACAGGAGAAAGGGGGTTTCCATCCCGCTTTTCGAGACCACCGTCACTTCAAACGTCGCTGTTCCTTTATGAGAAAGCGTATTGAAACTCTCGGTGATCAAAGGATGCTGGGACTCAGGAACCAGGTCAAAAGGCGTCATCCGGTAAATTTCTTCATCTGAATAACCGGTGACCGAGGGAAGATTTTGGTTCCATCGGGAGAATTTTTTCTGATCGAGATCAAACATAAAGAACACGGCAGGCAGCGTGTTCAAGACGTCGTGGCTGAAGTAATATTCCCTGAAAGCGGCCTCTTCCGCGATTTTGCGATCCGTGATATCGAAGATAAGCCCATCGAAGATAAGTTGATCTTCAAGGCGTGTCGGCACAGAGGCTCCCAGAACCCAGCGGATTTTCCCGGATTTCGTTAAGACACGCCCCTCAAAATTCCAGCGGGACACATTACGGATAGCTTCCTCAATGGAAGAGAGAAAAAGTTTCCGATCCTCCTCATGAATCGAAGAATAAATAGCAGAAAAAACTGTATCCAGGTTTTGTATCTCCGATTTGGTGATCACTTCCGCTAATTCATTGATGGGCTCGCTGATATAATTCACACCGTATTCACCGTTGTCTTTTGCGTAAAATTGGTAAATCACTCCCGGCAGATTCTGGGTAATGCCATGCAAGCGCCTTTCATTTTCAGTCAGCGTTTTTTCCGCGTTTTTCAGATCGGTAATATCGGTAACCTGTGTCAGGACGTGGGGCCGGTTCAAGATGCTGATGATCACCGCAGATGCAATTCCCCAGTGCAGATTGCCCTGCCTGTCATGAAAATTAAATTCCAAATGGGATAATTTTCCTGTCTTTAATAGTTCATCTATAAACGTATCGGATTCGGCAGAATCCTCGAAAATTCCGATCTTCCAGGGTGTGCTGCCGATGAGTTCTTCTCTATGGAAACCGGTTTGATGGAGATAAGCATCATTGACATCGATGTACTGACCATCCTCCAACGAAGTGATACACATCGGGGTGGGGCTGTGCTTGAAGGCCAAAGAGAATTTTTCTTCAGATGTTTTCAATGCTTCTTCCGCCAGTTTACGCTCTGTGATGTCTACCGTCTGGGAGAGAATATGCACTTCTCCGCCAATATTAATCAGGGAGGCGGATGTCAGGCCAACGTGAATATTGCCCAGCTTGTCACGGAAGATGAGTTCAATGCCAGCAAGGATTCCCTTTTCCTCGAGTTCCTTTACCAGAACCTCATGCTGTGTCCTATCTGTCCACAGGTTGATATCCGCCGGTGTTCGGCCGATGAGCTCTTCCCGTTGATAACCCAGAGTCTTGAGATAGGCATCGTTCACATCGACAAAGCGTTCGTCGTGCAGGGTCATTATGGACATGGCGCTGGGGCTGTGTTTAAAGGACAGAGAGAATTTTTCCTCCGAATAACGGAGCGCATCTTCAATCCGCATGGGTTCGGTAACATCAATGAGGTTGCCCTGATATCCGGAAGAGGGGGCATCGGCATCGATCACGTTCAGATAGAGAATCGCATCAAATAATTCGCCGTTTTTGCGCTTAAGTTGGACGTTGGCAATTCCGCTTCCGCTTTTTTCTACCTCTTCATAGATCAGCTTACCCGCCCGTTGATACTCTTCCTCGTCTTTATAACCGGCACGAACCGATTGTCCGATAACTTCCTCGCGGGAGTAACCTGTAATTTCGCAAAATGCCGGGTTGACATCAGTGAAGATCCTGTCTTTCAAAAGAAAAATGCCGACCGGACTATTGTCAAAAAGATTTTTGAACCGGGCCTCGCTTTTTTTAAGAGACTCTTCGGCAATGATACGATCGGTGGTGTCATTGATAATAGAGTGTAAAACGGTTTTTCCATTCATTTCCACAGGGCTGCTGTAAACTTCCACATTCCGGATGGAACCGTTTGCCAGGCGGTGCTGGAATTTAAATTGATACTGCCGGCTGTGGCGGGCTTTTTCCATTTCCTGTTGAACCGTTTCCGGGGGAAGCGCATTGATATCGGCAATGCTCATTTTCATCATTTCTTCACGTGTCCAGCCGTAATAATCGGACGCTGCCTGATTGACATTGAGAATTTTTTTCGTCTCGAGATCTATGATGATCTGCACGGCGGTATGTTCTTCAAATAACTTTCTGTAGTCTTCCCGGCTTTGCGTCAGCATGGCTTCTGCCTGCTTGCGGTCAGTAATATCTCGAAGAATATGAACATAACCGGTGACGTTTTTTTGTTCATCGTACAGCGGATACACAATCACTCTGAACCATTGATCCCGAATGTGTAGTTCCAGCTCTTCTTTTTTAATCGATTTTTGAACTTTTTTGATCGGGCAATCCGGAATCGGTTGGTTCGAACCGTGAACAATCTCCCAGCAGTGTCTTCCGACAAGTTCTTGTTCCGGCTTGCCGACCAGCTCGTTCATCGCCCGGTTTGTGCGAAGCACGCGCTGATCCGTACCCAGAAGACATATCGCGTCACCCACGGAGTCGAACGTTTCTCTCCATTCCCTGGAATCCGTTCTATACGCTTCTTCAACGCGTTTGCGTTCGGTGGCATCGAAGCCGATGACGCGAAACCCCAGGGGTTTGCCTTTTGCATCGTCACGACGGTAAATCGATGCTTCGATATATCTTTTTTGTCCATCCGCTCTTATAATATACCAACCCATACCCCGAAAGGGTTTGCCGGTCTTGAAGACGGCTTGAAAGGCCTGAACGATTTTTTCATCATCATCCAGATGAGTAAAGGGGCGGCTGTCCCTGCCGATGAGTTTCTTTTTTGTTAAACCGGTGACACGGCAGACTTCGTTATTGACAGAAGTAAAATGACCATTCAAATCAAGTTCGAAAATCCCTTCCTGAGCGCTTTCAACTATCTCCCGGTAAATGTCATGAGCCTTGGCGGCGGCGGATTTAACGGCGCGTTTCGCCGGCAGGGTGGTTTTCTTCACGGTCTTTTTGATGCTCTTTTGCTTTTCTGGCGACGATGGTTTTCGAGCTGCTTTTTGCTTCGTGGCTGTCTTAACCGGCGTTTTACTTTTCATGGCAAAAATCCTTTACAGAAGTCCGCTTTTATTCACTTTTATGGAACGTAAAAAGAGCAACGGTTGATTATAAGTGCCGCCCGTAAAATTAAACAATGAACGGCTTTAGAACAAGCCTCCATGATGAAGATGAATTACGGTGAAAAAGTTATGACAACTACTTAATTTATTTGTGGTTAAATTATATTCTGAAAATAATTAAAGTCAACACATTTATTGTCGGGTTCGGCGCTAATTATTTTTTATATATGTGTCCACCTGAAGCTGTTTGCCGTCTGTTCTCATGGTGATCGCTCCCTGTTGATCCGTGCGTAAAATTTTGACACCCGCTTCTTGATATCTTTGCAGCACAGACGGATGAGGGTGACCAAAGGCATTGTGTTTGCCGGCGCTCGCAATGGCGATGCGGGGAGAAACAGCCCGGATGAATTCTCTGATGCTGGAGTGATTCGATCCGTGATGAGGCATTAAAAGGATATCGCTTTTAATATCCGCCCCTGAATCCACAAGTTTTTTTTCAATCGCCGAAGAGATGTCCCCCGGTATCAGAAAACTTATCTTTCCCAAGGTTATTTTTACCACCAATGAAGCATCATTGGTGGCATCATACGAAGGATTGCTCATCGTGTTCAAAAACCGATCAGGCGGCCATAAGATTTTAATTTTCACCCCGTTCAAGTCGGTTTCAGGCACCCGGTCCGAAACCCGGAGCGTTTGGATATGATTGGCTCTGATGGCTTCTTCCCACCGGGGGGAAAGTTCAGGATCCACCGGCAGACCGTTTTCCCAGACGCTCTGGACATTAAAATGATTTAAAATATAAATCAGGCCGGACAGGTGATCGGGGTGAGCATGGCTTACGACCGCAGTGCGTATGCTCTTTATTCTTTTATGATAAAGCACTTGAGCGATGACTCCCTTGCCGATATCGAATGTGCTTTTGGAGAAACCGCCTCCGTCGATCATCATATTTTGACCGCCGGGGAATTGTATCAACGTAGCGTTTCCCTGCCCGACATCAATAACGGTCACCTTTAAATCAGAGGATAATTTATCTCTTAAAGAAAAGTAGGCGAAATCCGCGACAAAAAAGAAAACCATCAGGATGAGCAGGAATTTGAGAGCCGCCGGCCGAAATCCGACTGTTGCTTTTTTGGATTTTTCATTTCTGCGGGTTTCCAGATATTCAAAAAACAGAATGATGAGCAGATAAAAAACAATGATTTCAGTCATCGTCGGCTTGGTCACCACCACGGACGACCAGGGCAGCATTGCCAGCCTGTCAATGACACACACGGACAACCCGGTTGTCCAGGATGCCAGTTGTATAAAATAACCGGCGATCATCGGCGAGAGAGGAGCGCTTAAAATAAAAAACATGGCCACAGCCAGTGTCAGCGTGCCTAAAAGAGGCACGGCAATCAGATTGGCGATAAGGGTCACAAGAGAAACACGATCAAAATAAAACGCAATGATAGGCAGTGTGCCCAGGGTTGCCGCAATACAAACCAGAGAAGCCGTCAAAAAATATCTGATGACACTTTGTATCCGAGGATACGAGACGAAAAAATCATGGGGAATGAGCTGATTGAGTCTTGGTACGATATAAATAATGGACAAAACCGACATGAAGGAAAGCTGGAAAGAAATGTCAAAAAGAGCTTCCGGGGCTATGAGCAGAATCACCAGCGCGGCCAGCGCCAGTGTATTGTAAAGGTCTTTCTGCTTGCCCGAAAGGATGGCCATCAGAAAAATAAAAGCCATAAGCGTCGCCCGCATGACCGTCACGCCCATTCCCGCGATAAAGGCGTAAGTGATCACCAACGCAAATGATAAAAATGACGCCAGTTTAATAATGTTGCATTTGAGCATCAGATATTCCGAACTTTTCAGCACAAGAAAAAATAGCAGAAAAAATGTGACGGCCACCATGCTGATATGGAGGCCGGATATGGAAAGAATGTGCGAGGTTCCCGTCTTGCTGAAGCTGTCCCTGATCTCGGCGGGAATTTCTTTTTTGCTCCCCAGCGTCATGGCTTCAAGAATATATCTTTGAGGAGACGGGGAATGATCGCGGATCATTTTTTTCAGGCTGGCGCGGAAAGATTCCAGTTGATCTTTCAGACTGCCCTTGGAGTCATTCCTGATAAAGAGAATATCCGATGGGCGATGAATGAACCCGGATACGAAAATGCCTTGAAGATTCATTAACCGCTGGTAATTAAAGCAGCCCGGATTATTAAAATTCTCTATTTTTCTCAAAGAGGTTTTGAACCGGATAAAATCGCCATAGTTAAAATTCAAACCCGTTGGAACAGACAGTCGAATGGTGCCGGATACCGGTGAATAGGATTGATCCTGAAGAACCCGCAGGCAGCGGACCGTTAAAACATTTTTATCGGGATAGGCAACGGGACTTTCCACGACAATTCCCTCAAGGGTCTTTTTCCCCTGGTGTGCGTAATCTTCGACTCGGGGGTGGTTGTCCTGGAAATAAAATTGTTTCTGAATATTAAAAAATCCCGAAAGAAAAACAAGCCCGACAACGAAGCAAAATCCGATAGTCAACCACTGCTTTTTGAGGCTGATCAGGATGAGAACCAGCAGGACAAGCGCCAAAGTCCGAAGGAGACTACAGGACAGGCTGAAAGCACTGCCCGCGATGATCCCGCCGGCAAAGGCGATAAGGAAAAAGATGAGCGGTCTGCGCATGTGCATACAATCCCGATGAGAACGATGTAAATTGATTAGCGAAAACGGCTAAAATATTATAATATACCCGAAACTTTTGTTAAAGTGCATCTGTTATGACTATAGCGCAAACCGACACGTCCGCCAAAACAAAAAATTTACGCCGGACATTTATTTTAATCATCGCAAGGATCGTCATCATTACGATTCTGCTCGGCATCACTATTTTCATTGACCTCAAAAGGGACTTATTTTCATTAACCTATCCGACGATTAACATTTTTTATATTCTTGTTGCGCTCATTTATCTGTTTTCCGCGGTTTATATGATTCTCTATAAACTGAAGCTGAACTATAGACGGAATATCTACCTTCAGATCACAGTGGACACGCTTGCCATCACTTTTCTTATCATGATGTTCGGCAACACCCAAATAGATTATTCCCTTTTTTACACGCTGGTCATCATTTATTCGGCAATCTTTATCGGCAGGAGAGGGGGCTTGATTGTTGCTTCCGTCGCAAGTATTTTTTACGGCCTTTTGCTCAATCTTGAATTCTACAACCTGTTGCCGTCCTTTTCATTGATGGGGGAGGAAAGTAAATATAATTTTGCCGATGCGTTTACCAATCTCATCGTGAGGATTACATCTTTTTATGTCCTGGCTTTTCTGGCCAGTTTCATTGTCGAGCAGGAAAAGAAAACCGCGTCGCTTCTGGAAGAAAAAGAATCGGAATTCAGTCAATTGGACCTGCTGTTCCGCAGTATTGTGGAATCGGTCTATACCGGGGTTATGACGGTCAGTCTGAACAATGTCATCAAAACGTTCAACCATGCCGCTGAGGAAATTACCGGATTTTCCAGACGCAATGTTCAGGACCGGATACTGGATGATGTTTTCCCGGAGTTTTTACCCTATCTGACCGATGAAATGATCAATGATCAGATCAACCAGAGAATTGAAATGGTCATCAAGAGTAAAAAGGGGAATAAAGTCAATCTGGGCCTGACGGTTTCGCCACTCAAGGGAAAATCAGACAAAAGGATCGGCAATATTTTGATTTTTCAAGACATTACACACATCAAGCAAATGGAAAAAGATTTGGAGAGAAGCCGGAACATGGCGTTAATCGGAGAAATGGCGGCAGGCTGGGCGCACGAAGTCAGAAACCCGTTGGCGGCTATCACCGGCTCCATTGAACTGCTGAAACAGGGGATGGAACCGGAGGGCACCAATAAACGCCTCATGGAGATTGTTTTGCGCAGCAAGGACCAGCTGGAAAGCTTTGTCCGTGATTTTCTCACCCTGGCCAGGCCGGTTCCCGCTCACAGAGAGCCGGTGAACCTGGGCGAAGTCATCGACGAAATTATTGAAAATATCAGGCTTCACAAAAACTGGAACGACTTATTGGAAATCAAAAAAGATATACCCGAGGGGATGGTCGCCTTCGCCAGTAAAGAGCAGATCAGGCAGGCCGTCAATAATCTTGTGCTCAATGCCGTTCAGTCCATGGAGCAGGGCGGTGTGTTATCCATCGAATCAAAATCCGTCCGGCTGGATAACGGAGACAGAAACATTGAAATCATCATATCCGATACGGGATGCGGCGTGGCGGAAGATGACCTGGAAAGAATATTTGAACCCTTTTTCACAAAAAAAGAAAAAGGAACCGGCCTGGGCTTGTCCATTGTCAATCATATCATTGAAGGCTATCGGGGAAAAATCTGGATTGACAGTGTTGTCGGCAAGGGCACAACATGCCGGCTCCGGTTGCCGGTTGAAAGGCAGGAAAAGATATGAAGGTGAGACGGAGGGGATATGGCTAAAATACTCGTTGTTGATGATGATCAGAACATGCGGGAAGTCATGGAAATCATGCTGCAGCAGGAAGGGTATGACGTGGTGGGTGAAGGAGAGCCTCTGGAAGCGGTTCAACTGTGCAAAAAAAAATACTTTGATCTGGTCATTACCGATTTGAAAATGCCCAAAATCACCGGCATTGAGTTTCTGAAAGTGATAAAAGACCACCGGCCGGATACCCTTGTGATTTTGATCACCGCTTACGCATCCGGAGAAACGGCGATCAACGCGATGAAGGAAGGCGCCTATGATTACGTGGAAAAGGGTGAAAACTGGCAGGAAGAGCTCAGGCGGGTTGTCCGTTCCGCCCTTGTCCGGAAGGGGCTGATTGAAGCGGATGGGCGGGAAGAAAAAACGGGAGATGCCGATCAGAAAGAAGATTCTTTTTACGGCATGATCGGCAAAAACCGTGAGATGCGAAAGATTTTCGAGACCATCAGGAAGGTGGCCAATACGCCGGCGAATATTCTGATTCTCGGGGAAAGCGGTACGGGTAAAGAACTGGTTGCCCGGGCCATTCATGAAAATTCTGCGCGCGCCAAAATGCCCTTCATTGCCATCAACAGCGGAGGCATCCCGGAAAATCTTCTGGAAAGCGAACTTTTCGGTTATATGAAAGGCTCCTTTACCGGGGCCTATGCCGACCGGCAGGGATATTTTGAAATGGCGCGTGGCGGCACCATCTTTCTCGATGAAATCGGTGAATTGCCGCCCGCGCTGCAAGTCAAGCTCCTCCGGGTGGTTCAGGAAAAGACCTTCAGGCGCATCGGCGGAGCCGAAGACATCAAGGTTGACGTTCGTATCATTTCCGCCACCAATAAAGATTTACAGAAAAAGGTCAAGCAGGGAGAATTCCGGGAAGATCTTTATTACCGTTTAAATGTCATTCCAATTTTCATACCGCCGTTGAGAGAGAAAAGAGAAGATATTCCTCTGCTGATCAACTGCTTCATCGAAAAATATTCAAAGCTGTTCGGCAAGGAAATAAGCAATATTTCTTCTTACGCGATGGAGCTGCTGATGAATTATGATTTCCCCGGTAACATTCGTGAATTGCAGAATATTATTGAACGCGGCGTCGCCATGGAAAGCTCGAATATCATTCTGCCGGAGAGCCTGACATTCGATGCGCCGAAATTGGATATCGATATTTCAGACTATGGAATCGACCTCAACGCAGAGTTGGACAAAATCGAAAAAATGCTGATTGAAAAGGCTCTGCAAAAGACGAGAGGATCGAAAAAGAAAGCGGCCGAATTGTTAAAGATAACATTTGATTCATTGCGTCACCGTATCGAAAAGCTCGGTGTGGAGTAGGTGAACAAAATAGCGTGTTGAAAAAAATGTACGCTGTCACTCTGTTCCTTGAGATCATATTTCTTTTTACTTGACTTTTCAGTTCTTTTTGCTTTATATCCGACAGCCAAGAGGTAATGATCGAAATGTTAAAAAATAATGTTTTCAAAAAGGCAGTCTTTTTTTATTTTTTTAGCTTTATTCATAAAGTCTGCCTGATAGATTCATGACCGACATATCGGAAGTGAACCGTGGGCAGAAAAAAGCCCACGGTTTTTTTTTGCCATGATTGAGCATGGCCAAATATTTTAAAGAAGAAATGAAGAAGGAAAGGGGAGGTGTTCTAAATGAAAAGCAGAGTTTTAACCGTCATTTTATCAGCAATTTTTTTAATCGCAGCCGCCGGAAGTCTGCAGGCCAAAACCATCAAGGTGGGTGCCGCGATTAACATGACCGGTCCGGCCTCGACGTGGGGGCAGTTCCATGAAAAAGGACAGCGTGATTATTTCAAGTACGTCAACGAGGTGAAGGGCGGCGTTTACGGCAATAAAATCGAAATGATCACCGTGGACACGGCCTACAAAGTGCCTGAAGCGCAGGCGGCCGTCAACCGGTTTGTTTTACAGGAAAAAGTGGACATGATTGCCACCTGGGGCGCCGGTGAAGGCCTGGCGGCAAAGCCGATTATCCAGAAAAATAAAATTCCCACCATCAACTATTCGACCAGCTGGGAAATACTGGAACAACCGATTGATTATATGTATTTGCCTTTTGGCAGTTACAAGATGGATTGCCATGCCATTCTGGAATACATCAAAGCCATTCACAAAGGAAAGGACGCGCCCAAAGTCGGTCTTTTAACGTACAACAACGCTTATGGCCGTTCCATTCATGCCCCGAGTAAGGAATACGCCCAGCAGCTGGGCATCAACCTGGTCGCCGTGGAGGAATTCCCTCCGAAGACCGTTGATCTCAACACAGAGCTTCTTCGCCTGCAGAAAGCCGGCGCAGAATATGTTTTCATGCAGATGCTGCCCTCGGCGATTATCACGGCTTTTAAGAGCGCCGACCGCATCAATTACAGCCCTGTATTTCTGGGAACCTGGACATCCACCGACCCCGATTTTTTCAAGATGGGCAAAGGGCTGATCAAGGACCGTCTTACCATTCAATTTCCGGGCGGTTTACCTGTTGATAAATCCAAGGGAATCGCTGTTATGCAGGAATTGTGGAAGCGGTATAAAACCGTCAGCAAGTTTGATGCCTCCTACTGGGAAGGTGTTGTGGTGGGTATGATTATGGAGAGGGCTTTTGCCCGTGCTTATGAGACCAGCAAGAATATCAACCCGGAAACAATTAACGCCGCGATGGAATCATTCAAGGATGAAGATTTCGGCGGTTTGGTGCCGAAAATCACATACACCAAGAACGATCACGGCGCGTCTTTTACCGCCCGGATGGTCAAGGTAAAAGAAGACGGAACCTACGTCCCGCTGACCAACTTTTATGTTCCAGGCAAGGATAAAATTAAACTGTTAAAGAAGTAGTCATAAGATCTATCAAACGGATGTTGCTGGAATTCATTTAATCTCCGGCAACATCCGTAAGCAAAATGCATCGGTTATATTTAATAAGAGGTCTAAATGAAGGCTTTTCGCAGCCGGCCGTCAATCATGGTCAACCGGCGGGAAGAAGATAAAAAAGCAGAACTTTCCATTCAGAATTTAAGATTAAGTTTCGGCGGGGTGGTTGCCGTCAAGGATGTTGATCTTGATGTTCATACCGGTGAACTGATGGCGATCATCGGTCCCAACGGCGCGGGGAAAACAAGCCTGCTCAACTGCATTACCGGTTTCTACCGCCCCCAGCAGGGAAAAATCATCTTCAACGGAAAAGACATTACCAACCTGCACACGCATGAACTGGTCGGTGTGGGCATTGGCCGAACTTTTCAGAATATAGAGCTTTTCCCGGGCATGACCGTTCTGGCCAACATGACCCTGGCGCGCCACATTCACTGTCAGTACAGTTTCATAAAATCATTTATCTTTTCGAAATCCGTCCGCAAGGAGGAAATACGACACCGGCAGATCCTCGAAGAGATCATTGATTTTCTGGAAATGCAATCTATCAGAAAGCAGACGGTTGGTTCCCTACCTTACGGAATGCAGAAACGGGTGGAGCTGGGCAGGGCTTTGGCTCTGGAACCGAAGCTGTTAGTTCTCGATGAGCCGTTTGCCGGAATGAACATGGAAGAAAAAGAAGATATGGTTCGTTTTCTTCTGGAGCTAAACCAGCGTTGGGGTCTTACCATGATTCTGGTGGAGCATGATATGTCCATCGTGATGAGTATTTCACAGAGAATCATGGTCCTGAATTTTGGAGAAAAACTGGGTGAAGGAACATCTGAAGAAATCAGCGTAAACCCTGAAGTTATAAAAGCTTATCTCGGGGAAGCAGAAGCTTTATAAAAAGTGAAAGGCATTGTCATTTGAATCAGGAAGGACATCATCAGACAATACGTAATCTAACCCTCCCGCGGGTGCTTATGGAAAACGCTGCCCGGTATGGCGATTCCAGAACGGCTATCCGGGAAAAGGCCTATGGTATCTGGCAGAAATACACATGGGCGGATTACGCGCGCTACGTGCGGGCAACAGCCGCCGGCTTCGCATCGCTGAACCTCAAACGTGGTGAGAACCTCTGCATGGTTGTTCATAATCATCCGGAGTGGCTTTTCGCGGAACTGGCCGCGCACACGCTGGGTGCGACCACCCTGAATCTTTTCACTTCCTCCATTGCCGATGAACTGGCTTTTTCCATCAAGCGGATCAACTCTCCCATCGTTGTTGTGCAGGACCAGGAACAGGTGGACAAGCTGCTCGAAGTCAAGGACAAACTGCCCCGCACCCATAAAGTCATTTATATCGACCCCACCGGCATGACCTCCTACGATGACCCCTGGCTTTTGAGCTATGCAGGGCTTCTGGAAGCCGGTGAAAAATTTATCAAAGAAAACCCGGATTACATCGATGAAGAAATCAATAAGGGACGTCCCGACGATATTGCCGTAATGATTCAGACATCGGGCACCACCGGCGTTCCCAAAATTGCCATGCTCTCGCACCGCAACCTCACCACTATGGCTTCTCAATGGCTGCAGGAAACAAAAATCGAACCGGAAGAAAACTGGCTTTCGATGTCACCTCCCGCGTGGATTGTTGATCAGATGTGGGGGATGGGCGTTGCCTTGATGAGCGCCATGTGCATGAACTTTCCCGAAACAGCGGAAACTGTGCTGGAAGATTTACGGGAAATCGGCCCTTCGATGATCATTACCTCGTCGCGCTTCTGGGAAGACATGGCCTCGCGCATCCGGGTGAAAATTTCCGACGCGGGCTGGCTGAAAAAAAAGCTGTTCTATCTGGGCGAGAGAATCGGCAAATCCGTCGTAGAAAAACAATCGCATAAAAAACCCGTACCGTTCTCTACCGGGGTGCTGTATAAACTGATGTCCGTTCTGGTGTACAGACCGCTTCTGGATAGGCTGGGCTGTGCCCATTTCCGCAGCGCGTTTACCGGAGGGCATCCCATCAGCCCGGATGTCATTCACTTTTTCCGCGCGATCGGCTTGAATTTAAAACAATGCTACGGACTCACCGAATCCTGCGGCATTTTTCAGATACAGCCCGATAACGAAGTGAAGCTGGAAACTGTGGGCAAGCCCATGGTTTTAACCGAGGTGAGAATTGCCGAAGATCAGGAAGTGCTGGTCAAATCGGCCGCGAACTTCTCCGGATATCATAACGACTACAAATCAACGCAAAACGCTTTTGAAAACGGCTGGCTGAAAACCGGCGATGCCGGATACATTGACCAGGACGGCCATCTGCTGATTATCGGGCGCAAGGAGGACATTATCCGCAACAAGAGCGGCGAGGCGTTTTCTCCGGATTTTATCGAAACGCGCCTGAAGTTCAGCCCGTATATCAAGGAAGCGGTTACCTTTGGCGAGGCGCGCCCCTACATCACAGCCATGATCAACATCGATATGGACAATGTCGGCAACTGGGCGGAAGACAGAATGATCCCCTACACCACCTATATGGACCTTTCCGCGCAGTCGGCCGTGGAGGATTTGATTCTGCAGGAAGTCCGGCAGGTCAACGAACAGCTTCCCGAAGTGATGAAGATCAAAAAATTTGTTTTGCTGTATAAACTGCTGGACGCGGACGACGAAGAACTGACGCGGACCGGCAAGGTGCGCCGCCGTTTTGTTTACGGCCTGTACCTGAAGATTATCGAGGCGATGTACAACAACCAGAAAAACGTTTCGGTGACAGGCAAGGTCAAGTACCGCGACGGTAGGGTAGGCGAGATAGAAACCACTATAAATATTATCAATGTGAGCTGACAAATGGAATTTTTTCTTCAATTATTGGTCAACGGTGTTTGCGTGGGACTGCTCTACGGCATTTCCGCGATGGGCTTTGTCATGATTTTCAAATCCTCCAGCGTTTTAAATTTCGCCCACGGCGAACTGCTAGCGTTGGGAGCGTTCTTTTTCCTTTCGCTGGTGACCTGGGCACAACTGCCCGTTTACGTTGCGTTTCTTTTGACCATGGCCGGCTGCTTCATCTTGGGCTTCCTCATTGAACGGTTTTTCCTGCGTCCGTTAATCGGCGAGAAACTCATTTTCGTCATCATGCTGACCGTCGGGCTGGCGGCCATGTTCAAGGGACTGATTCTGCTGATCTGGGGAGGCAATCTGCACACCTATCCGGAATTTCTGCCGGAAACCATGGGAATGCAGTTCGGTTCCGTTTACGTTGCGCCGGTTTATACGGCAACCCTGATCATCAGTGTTCTGTTTCTTGTCGCCTTCGGGTTATTCTTCAAAAAATCCGCCCAGGGCATTTATATGCGTTCAGTGGCCGACAACCAGAAAGCGGCGCTTTCCCTGGGCGTGCACGTGCGCAGAGTCTTCGCGCTTTCCTGGGCGATTGCGGCTTTGGTTGCCGCCATGAGCGGTATTGTTCTGGGAATCATCAACGGCGTCAATGTGCATGATTTAAGTTCCATCGGCCTCAAAGTGTTCCCTGTTGTGATTCTGGGCGGACTGGACAGCATCGGCGGGGCGATCATCGGCGGCATTATCATCGGCCTTTTGGAAACCTTTACCGGCGGCTACCTGTCGCCGTCCTTGCGCGATGTCGTTCCTTACATTGTTCTGGTATTTATTTTAATGGTCAAACCCTACGGTCTGTTCGGCCTGGTCGAAATAGAGAGGGTGTAAAAAATGCGCATCAGAAAAAAACTATCTTTTCATCCCTGCGGCAACTACCGTGAAACCTACGAGCAGGAATTGAATATTTTTGAAACAGATTTCGGCCGTTTGTGGATGTGCGTTTTTCTGGCCGTGCTGTTTCTGGTGGCGCCCTTTGTGCTCAGCTCCTACATGCTCTATATCCTCAACACCATCGGCATCGCGGCTATTGCCGCCATCGGCCTGAACATACTGATCGGCTACACCGGACAGATTTCCCTGGGACACGGAGCGTTCTTCGGCGTTGGAGCCTACGCGGCGGCCATTCTGGCAACAAGGCTCGGAGTCGGATTTTATGTCGCGATTCCTGCGGCGGGCATCATCACCGCGATGGTCGGCATGATTTTCGGCATCCCGTCGGGCAGACTAAAGGGCCTTTACCTGACCATCGCAACACTGGCCGGTCAGTTTATCATTGAATATGTTCTGATCCAGTGGGAAAGCCTCACCAAGGGAACCATGGGCATTACACTGCCGTCTCCGGAGATACTGGGATGGCAGATATCCGGCAACACAATGTTTTTCTTCCTGATTTTTATCAGCCTGGTCTTCATGACGTGGTTTGCCGTGAACATCATCCGCAGCAAATACGGCCGCGCCTTCATTGCGATCCGCGACAACGACCGCGCCGCAGAAGGCATGGGAATTCCCATTTTTAAATACAAACTGCTATCCTTCGGCATCAGCTCTTTTTACGCCGGATTTGCCGGAGCGCTCTGGGCGTACTACATGGTCAGCATTACGACAGAGCCCTTCAACCTGGGGCTGTCGGTTGAATATATCGCCATGGTCATCATCGGCGGCATGGGAAACATTCCCGGCGCGATTTTCGGCGCGACCTTTATTACACTGCTCAATGAACTGTTGCGGTTTGTGACGGGAGTTTTAATGAACATACCGGCAATAGCCGGCTGGGGGTTAAACATGGCACCGTTGAGAGAATTTGTCTTCGGCCTTGCCATCGTTCTGTTTATACTGATTGAACCAAAGGGATTGGCGGAAGTCTGGCGAATCATCCGTTCCAGTTTCCGGCTCTGGCCTTTTTCGTACTGATGGTAAAATATGGGCGATATACTCTTACAATTAAATAATATATCCGTTGTATATTCGGATGTTATCCAAGTTCTTAAAGGTGTTTCTTTAAGCGTTGAGAAGGGCCATATCGTGTCACTTCTGGGAAGCAACGGGGCAGGGAAGACAACCACGCTCAAAGCCATATCCGGCCTGCTCAAGCCGGAAAACGGTGAAGTGACCGACGGAACCATTCTCTACAACGGCGTCAACATTCAGAACCAGGCTCCGGAATTCATCACCCGTCAGGGCATCATTCAGGTTCTGGAAGGCCGGCAACCGTTCAAATATCTCACCATTGAAGAAAATCTGCGCGTGGGAACCGCCACGAGGTTCGGCAAGCCCTACAAGCAGGATCTGGAAATGGTCTATAATTATTTTCCCGCACTCGTCAAAAGAAGAAAATCACTGGCCGGTTACTGTAGCGGTGGTGAATTGCAGATGCTGGTTATCGGTCGTGCTTTAATGGCTCATCCCCAGCTTTTACTGCTTGACGAACCATCGCTTGGCCTGGCGCCGCTGGTTGTGCAGGAAATATTCCGTATCATCAAAAAGATCAACGAAGAGCAGCAGGCGACCATCATCCTGGTAGAACAAAATGCCCGTATGGCCCTGCAGGTTGCCCATTACGGCTACGTCATGGAAAACGGCAAGATTATGATGGAAGGCACAGCGAAAGACCTCACCGACAATCCGGACATCAAGGAATTTTATCTTGGCGTAGGCGCATCCGGCGCGGTGAAATCGTATAAGGATGTGAAGTCTTACAGACGCCGCAAACGCTGGCTCTAGTGTAATCCCCCCTGATTACTATTTTGGTTTTTTCATTGCTAAACGTTGCCCCAAAGCACGTCGCAATCCCTTCTTGGTGTAATTCCAGCCTTATCGGCTGAAATTAGCGGCAGGGAAGAAGTTTATTCTTTTTGTTGTGCCGCTCAAGACATTCGTCTTTCGCTACGCACTCCCCGCTCAGGTCTTTGGTTTCGGGCAAAAAAAGCGAAAGGCAAAAAATGGACAAAAAAAAGTCGCAATCCCTTCTTGGTTCAGGTCTTTGGTTTCGCAAGCGATTGTCACATATATAAGAGGCAGACTAAGAGGTCGCAATCCCTTCTTGGTTCAGGTCTTTGGTTTCTTACAATCACAAGAATAAGAATTGGACTGACGATGAAGTCGCAATCCCTTCTTGGTTCAGGTCTTTGGTTTCGTAGATGGTGACTAAATAATTTGATGGCAGGTGGCTCGTCGCAATCCCTTCTTGGTTCAGGTCTTTGGTTTCGCAAATGATCGGCTCGTTTAATGGTTTGCGATATTACGTCGCAATCCCTTCTTGGTTCAGGTCTTTGGTTTCGCATCAAAATCGTAACAAAGGACGGTAGGGTGATAAGCGTCGCAATCCCTTCTTGGTTCAGGTCTTTGGTTTCCTTAAGAAGGGTGGCAATAATTAGTCGTCCCTGAAAAAGTCATTTTTTCTAAAAAGTGTCAGCGGGGATCATTTTGAAATGATCTCCGCTCATATTCTGACCGATCAATTGGCCTTCACGATCAAGATTACAATAAAAGAGCC
>Ga0255347_1003021_pt1 | contig 22563 bp, 42 predicted proteins | sample wastewater_treat_2_FD_192479 | JGI IMG/M metagenome (GOLD analysis project Ga0255347, IMG submission 192479) | Wastewater microbial communities from Lulu Island WWTP, Vancouver, Canada - plant24 | ecosystem: Engineered > WWTP > Wastewater > Unclassified | place: Canada: Vancouver, British...
AATAATCTTACGTCTTTCATTGTTTCGTTTACCAGAAGACTTCTGGTGCTTTCTGGTGATAGGTTTTTCAATTGTCTTCTTGTTTAATTCTAATTTTCTTTTCTTGCACTGAAATTGAGTATGTCCAGGTTCTGAACAGTATTTACATAATTTTACTTTTTGACCATTAATCCAAGCCATCAATATTACATATTCCTAGAATCTCTTCCTTAGTGTCTGAAGAAATATCTTTCTTTTCATCTTCTCCTAAACAAGAAATTCCACCTCTTACTTTGTCATTTCCGAATCTATCAACAAAGATTTTTGTCCAAGCATTTTCTATAATTTCAGCTTCTTTATATGTTAAAATTCCTAAATCAAATGTAGAAACAACTTCTATTGGTTGATGTTTTTTGCAAAATTCTGACTGTTTGCCGATTCCTATTTTTTCACCGAATTGCTGTTTAATTCTTCTTTGCAACCACTTTGTTTTAGATTCACCTATATAATAGAAATCATTTTCACATTTTAAAATATAGATGCTTCTTTCAACTGTTTCTTCGGTTCTTTCTTCAAAGCTTTTATTCATATAAATCTTTAAATTTGCCCAAATTATCTAAGTGTGAAGGAGCTGTCCATCCTTCTGGCTTAACAAGGTCTACACCTCCGGAATTAGGACGGGTAGGCTTAGTTCCACGTTCTTTCTTTAGATTTGCTTTCATTACTTCTGTGAAAGCTTTTCTTACATCTACACCTGCATTATATAGAATTCCAATTGCAAAGATAGACAAATCAACTAAACCATCTACAATTCCGTCAGCATCATGATTAACATTGGCTGCGTTCATAGTTTCTGAAAGTTCTTCAATACAACAGCTGAGTTTGAAATTCAAAATTTCTTTAGTAAGTGGAATTTCTGGAAATCCGTATTTCTCATTCATTCTTTCAATTTGAGCAATCGGGTCATTTGATTCAATTGCTTTAATATCTTCTTTATCTAACATTGTTTTTCCTTTCGATATAATATTCTGCTTCTTTTTCAATGTCATAAGCTAGTTCATAAAGCTTAATTGCATCTAAGATTTCTAAAATTTCTTCATCAACTGTCATTTCAGAAGAATTTAGCTTTACAACTTTTTTATATTTAGAAGAATTCAAGCACCTGTCAAATAATGATTTATCTAAATCATAATCGTTTGCATCATATCCATCATTCTTAATTGCTTGGCGTTCTACAACATCTTTTTTAGAAGCTGTTAGATAAACTAGAAGATGATATGGAAACTTATTAATATATTCTTCAATTTCTTTGAAATCATCTCCGATTTCTCTACTAAATTTTCTAGCATACGCTCTTGTAGATAGAGTTCCCCTATCTCTTAGAAGATGAGAGTAATTAGTAACTTTATTAAATGAATTAATTAAAGTTGTTTTTCCTGTGCAATCTGAAGAACCTTCAAATGTAATAATCCATTTATGCTTTGGTTTATACATATTTCTCCTTAATATTTTTAATCTTAACGAGTGAATTCATAACTCTTTGTTCAGCTTCAGGCCATACATCAGAAATGATATCTGATTTATTTCCAAGCATTATTTCGCGTTTTAGATAGTATAAAACATCAATTGCATCAGCACAATCAACAATTTCTTTTACTAACTTATCTTTAAGAGCTTCTTCATATTCTTCATAAAGAGGAGTAGTTTTCATGAATTCGGCTTCTTGTTCGTCTAAGCCTTTTTTAATAGCTGGGTCTTTTCGTTTTACTACAAAATTTACATCATTTGTTACTGTTTCTCCCCAGTCATGAGTTGCAGCTAATTGGCATGCTAGAAGTGTTCTATGCTCATCAATTTCATAGTGCTTGCAAAGAATCATCGTAAGCTGAGTTACATAATGCATGTGTTCTGCATCATTTTCATGAACAATTACATGTCTTCCTGCCCAACGAATAATATTTCCTTGCTTATAAAGGTCAAAAGATAGTAATTCTTTTAAAAGATTCTTAATTGGTTTTTTCTTACTCATTTTCTCCCCATTTTGCTTTTAGAAAATCATAGATTTGTTTAAAGATTGACTTTGGATATTTATGCGTTCCCATCAAATCTTCACGATGTTTGTTGTATACAAAATCATCTGAACGATATTCAAACTTATCGTCTTGTGGTTCTGGTAGATAAAGATTTGTTGAACGTTCTTTTCTAGCATTCATTTGATAGAACTTATTTTCTTGGTCTATATCAATTAAATGTAGTTTCTTAAGTTTTGGATAAACTCTTAGAATTTCGTTCCACATATACATTGCAATGAGATTATCTTCTTTTGGCTGAATCTCTCTATCAATTCTTTGCTTTACAACTTTTATAAGAGTAAGCCAGTCCATTGACATATAATATTGCTGATAAGTTGATTTAGGAAGAACATATCGTGCATCCATAGTTGAAACTTCTCCAGAATCAACTAATTCTTTATAAATTCTCTTTTGTTCATTGCAAGTTTCAATATATCTTTTAACTAGAGCTGGACAGTTAATAATTGCTTCAGGAATAACGATATCTTCTTGAGCAAGAGACCTATCACCTGTGCAAACTGCACTAAAAGTAATTTGACGATGTCTTAGAAAATGTGATACTCCGATATATGATAAACCTTGAACCAAAAATGTAAATTTAAATGTTTCAAGACTTCCTGGAAGATGTTCACCTTTAAACATTCTGATAAGAATATCTTCAGCTTCTTCATCTGTATACTTTTCTTTAATTCCCCATGTTGCATCAACAAATTTCGGAATGTAAGATTTTAGTTGGTCCCATGTTAGATAAGACCCATCCAAAAGAGTTACTTGGATATTCTGCTCTAGGCATTTATATTCTGTCTTAATCTCTGTATTCAGAATATCTTTAGACTTATGAATAACTTTTGGAATATTCTCATTAAGAGGCATTATTCAAACTCCTTTTCACCTAAATCGAATACGTCTTCACCATTTAGAAAATCGTAAATTTCTTGTTCTGTTCTTAAACAATTTTTAGCTGAACCAGCTAGCATAATGTTCATTTTAGGACGATTTGAATTATCAAATAAAATTACTGGAATTCCTTTAGCAATTGCATATCCAATTTCAACTAATCCGCCTGTGTCTCTGAATGAAATATCTGCAAATAGAGCTTTGCATTTATCAATTCCATCGAGGTCAGCTTTGAAAATTTTCCTTGCTCTTTCTAGAGTGAGAGGACCGTCTCCCATTTCTCCAGCATCATATCGCGGTTCGAATAAAATCTTATCGAATTTCTTAAGAGCAGAAGTAATCATTTCATAATTCTTTTCTTGCTCTTCATCAAACCAACCCATACAGATATAATAGTCGTATGGTTTTTCCATTATTACCTCCTTCGGTTTGTTAAAGTTATTTTTATTTTAATTCAAAATAAGCAAAAAGTAAATACTATTTCAACAAATCATCGATTCCATTTTCTTTTGCATCTTTGATTGTTTTGCCTTTTCTCGTATTAAAAAACCAGACGAATGGTAGTTCTAGTCCGAGTTTTTCAGAAATTTTACTTGCTTCTCTTTTCCAACCTTCAAAAAGAGGAGTCTGCTTAACAACAACGTCATATCCATTTTTTCTAAATTCATCTATAATTGGTTGATATTCTCTTGTTTTTCCACAGAGCTTGCAAGCTTTTGTATAGATAAAAGCTTTATTTAGATTTGGATTGTTTTTGCTTTCGTTTATTATCATTTGAACCCTTATTTTCTTCTTTAAAAATTTTTAGAACTTCTTTAAACATTTTTTCATCTGGGTTTAATGAATCTGTAATTTGATAGTATATGCATTTCTTATCATCGAATTTATGTTTGCATATACCGCAAATGCATTTCAATTTATTTTCTGATTTTTTCGAAATAGTAGTTTTCATATTTTGAATTATATATTAAAGTAAATATTTTTAAACCTTTAATTTATCTGAAATGCAACGATAACAGTCAGAATATTCAATTCCTGTATATAAAGAGATTGTAGATGCAAAAATTTCAAAGTCTTTATTAATGATTTCTTTTACATCGTCATATTCACAACTTTCTAAAAGTTCAAGGTCATGTTCAATTACTCTTGACCAATGTTTGAGTTTGCAATGAAATCTTTTATCTAAATTGTCAATTAATGATTCTAAGAAATCTTGTTTTCGTCTTCTTGTTTCAGTTTCTAATTTAATCATAGAATCAATTAAAGATATTTTTTCTTTTATCGTCTCGATTTCTGAGATGACTTCTGGTGAACTTTCTCCAGTAGAGATAATAGTTTTATTAACTTCTTCTTTTTCTTTTAAATCCAGTTCATATAGCATTAATGTTTCATAATCATGACATAATGCTGCTTCAGAAGCACAGATATCAAAAATTAATTCAAGAATTATTCCTCTATTCGTTGATTTCTTGTTGTCATTAATTTTGTTCTTCATCTTGTGTTAAATTCACCTCAAGATTTAACAGTTCTCTTATTTTATTAACTTCATTGCTGTATGTTAACAAAATTTCATCATTATCAAAAACATTGTTTTGAACGAAGATTAAGAGGAGTTCGTGAAAGCCTTCTTTATCAAGTTCTATTCCGATTTCATTGGCAAAAAAATCTTCTATTATTAAATTTTTGACATCAGAAAATCCAATTGTTTCTAAAATTTGACAAACGTCATTATCTGTCTTATAAGTTTTATATGAATAAAACTGTGTTGGTCCATAAGCTCTAATATTCATGTAATTATTTTAACTTATTTTTGCAAAGTTCAGATTCTTCTTTCATTTCTTTTATAAAATCATTCAAGTTTTCTTGCAATTCTTTGAATGTTTTAGATTTCTTTACAAAATATTCTAGAACAGTAAGACTGTCATCAATTCCTTTTGAATAAAATTCATTACAAATTCTATAAATATTTCCAAGTTCAAAAGGCATTAATTCAACATTCTCACTTTTATAGACTAAAGCGCCTAGTTTATTATGAGTAAGCTTAAATCCAATTGAATTAGCAAAATTTTCATAATCTTTTAATGATGGTTTAAATTGCCAAGGGATATTATTTGAAGAATTCATATACGTCTTCCTCTATAAACTTAGAATAGATAGTATTAATCATTTCAGATTGATGCTTTAGATAAATTTGGTTTTTAGTCATTCCTTTGACATCTATTCCAAAAATATTCAGCAAATCATCTTTAGCTTCTTGAAGTTCTGCTTTAACACCATTTCTTTTTTCGTATTCTTTAATCTTTAGATAAATCTTTTTAGCAGATTCTAAACTTTTGTTAGAAGCAACTGATGCATAAGCTGCAATGTTTCCATCAAATGAAACAAAGATTTTATTTGCTAGATATGCTTCTTTAATTTTCATGTTAGCTCCTTTGCTATTAATTTATAGTTAAATTATATACTATTTTTCTAAAAAAGTAAATACTTTTATAAAAAATCACCCTAAAGGAAATTCCAGCAGGGTGATATTATAGTTTAAATTGATTCCTTAAGATATTCTTCTAGTAATGAGTTAATTATTGTGGAAACCCTGATTTTATTATCTTTAAGCTGCTGCCACAAAGATTCTTTAATACTAATTGTTACTGTCTTTCTAGTTTTTGCCATATTCCTTCATTTTCTACCTACCCTTCTTTTATTTCTGTTGTATTTAAAATGTTCTCATTATCTTTTTTAGTATTTTCTAAGATTTCGTTTTTTCTTTCAGTAAACAAATCTTTAAATTGTTCTTGCTGCTTTTCATGAATTGAACTATAAAGCTTATTTAGTTCGTTTATAGTAGTTGATTGCTTTACTCTAAATGTGATTTCTTCATCTAATAGCAAACAATCATCATCTTTATCACCAATGATACCAAAGATTGAGAATAGTGTATAGCGTCTAAAGTAAGTGATTGAAGCTCCCCAGTCTTGTGGATTTGTCTCAGAACGAGGTTTTAGAATAATTGTAGAAGAAACGATTTCTTCTCCTGTTTCTTCATCATAGACTATTGTTTCTAGACAATTCTTTCCGTCAATAATTTTAAGAGGTTGAATGTAACCAACTTTTTGTTCTTCAAGAACTGGGTCAACTATTTTCTTGAATTTAGACAATGAAACATAGTCATAGCTAAATTTTCCAGCTTCTGCTTTTGAATCTACACCAAGAGTTTTAATCTTCTGGTAGACTTTGAACAATTTAGCATACTTATTATTTTTTTCAGCCATTATTTCTCCTCTATATTTAATGTTTTAGGTTTAGTCCATACAATGTATTCTTTTTCTGTATGTTCTATTCCTGGAATGTCGTGTTTAAATAATTCAAATTCTTGCTTTATCTGAGAATTCATCTCTTTAACACGTTTTTCAAGCTCTGGCAAATCTTTGAATTCACTTGGAAGCTTAGATGCATCTTTAATCTTATAAGAATTTCTTACTGCTAGTGTAATCTTTCCTGCTGGACCTTCAGAAGTTTTCTGATTTGTTTTCTTTAAGAATTTAATTGCTGCTTTATCGAATTCTTTTCTAAATTCTTTTAGTTCAGAATCTAGCCTTTGATATTCTTCAAAGTATTTTGATTGTTGAATCAGCTTGTTAAACTCTTCATTAATCTGAACTAAGCGTTCCTCTTTTTCTTGAATTTGAAGACCTAATGATTGAATGTCGTTGGTATTTGTCATAGCATCTCCAACAATTTGTAAACTTTATACTTTTCGATATTTTCAAGCTTAAAGTTGTATTCGTTCTTATTAGAAACGATATGAATATCGACTACTTCAAACTTGCTTTCGATATTCTTGATAAGGTTTTTGCAAGCTTCTTCATCAGTTTTCTTTACTGGTTCTTCAGATTTCTTTGCTGAATCATCAGCTTTCTTTGTAACTTTAACTTTTCCATAATTAGGAGCATATAGAGTTTTGATTTTCTTTGAATTTCCATCAAAGAATTCATTAACTGGGATTTCTCTAATATTTCCAAGCTTTTTGTTATTGTAGATGAAGTTATACCCTTTCTTCAATTCGTTCTTGACTGTTGGGTCAAAACCTGCATACTTCATTGCTTCTTGAACTTCAACTCCAGAATCTGGACAGCTTTTCATAAATCTTTCTAGCCTAAGCCTGCCCTTTTCTTTCTTTGAAAGTTCTGAATTCATCTTTTCTTTTGTTTTGTTAAAGAATGAAATTCGTGATGCTTCCATTTACTTTTCCTTTCTTAGTTTATAAGAAAATTATATACTTTTTGTTTTGAAAAGTAAATACTATTTTGTTTCAATGAATGCATCAATATTTTTTAAGTCAATATTTTTCAAGTCTACCTTTGCATTAGTAAGTGTTTGTGAATCATCAATTGCATTCAATAAGACCATATAATTAATAATATCGCCCGTTTTTTCTCTCAACATTTCTGTGTCTGAAGCAACTTTTTCAAAAACAATATCTCTTAAACTTACAAGGTGTTTCAAACAATACATAAATAGAACTTGTTTCATTGAAAGACCTGACATTTCTGCACCTTCTTTGAAATTGTTCAATGGGTCATCATTTGGAGCGTATTCTTTATTCTTTTTGATGAGAGTGTCTTCACATCTTTTAAGAGTGTTGTTTACTGATATGTTGAATTCTTCTCTATTCATTTTCTAATGCCTTCTTAAATGCTTCTTGATATTTTAGGTTTGGTTTAATTTTTGTTATATAAAGAACTTTTTCAGGATGTCGTTTTCCGTCTTCAGTAAGTCTTTCGTCTAGATAATCAGGATTATATTGAACAAAATAACACCATTTAGATTCTGTCACCCAAGTATTCCATTGGATTTGCATCATAATGTGTTCATCAATTTTTTCATGGCAAGATTCGTGATGTTTAAATCCGAAACATTTGATTTCACAAATTTCAGAAATTTTTCCATCTTTATCGTAAATAACACCGTCTGGAGAACAACCTACACAATCATAAGCGTCAGAGACAACAAAACCTACTTCATCAATTTTCAAATTATCTGGATAATTTTCTAATGTAGCTAATTTATCTCTTAATAAATTTCTAGCAACAGGCTCTAAGTCTATTCCGCGTTTTGCAGCTTTACTTACTGGTCCAGAATATTTCATTGAATTAGTTGCATGCTTATAAGCTTGCTGAAGAGCATATTGTTTTCCATTTTTCAAAAGGTCGTAACTAATAGTTCCGCTTATATGGTTTTTCTTGATTTTAAACCATTCTTCTGAGCCTTGGTCGAACGTTAAAATTTTATAGCTCATTTTTATTCTCCAGCATCTTATCGCATTCCCAATTAAAAGTGTCTTCAAAAGAACCGTCACCTGAAGTTGAACAAATAAATGAAGAATATTTATTGAGATTTTCTAAAGTAAAATTTCTTACTGCTTGAAAGAATCTTTGTTCGGGATTATTTTGCAAATATTCAATGAATCTGTCTTTAGTTTCTTTATCTCTGATATCAGATTGCATTTACTATTACCTCCACCCTTGGATTGTCTCTGTCAAGTTCAGCAGAAGCAAAGAATTTTCTAACAATGCTCCAGTTATCATCTTTCCAGAAATTTATATCAGTAAGCAAATCATTTATAGATTCAAGCTTATTAGAAATATCTGTAGGTCTTAAATCTGGCATATAGAATTTATAAGAAACTTCAACTGGAAAATCAATTTCTTCATTAGAGATTTCTTTTAATTGTTCTTCAGCTTGCTTATGCCAATTAACATAGGACTTTGAAGGAAAAGAACGTCCTGTTTTTCTATTAGTGATTCTTGAATTTTTCTTACTTGGAATTCTACCTTTGATAGTGAAACTATACATATTTTTGCGAACCTCCTATTGCAATTTCTGTATCGTTAACTAATGAAGCAATTTTTCTAACTGCTATGAAATTTCTTTCAAGACGATTAAATAAAGTTTGTTCTTCTTTAAGAGCTTTCTTTGCTTTTAGAACATCATTTTGAGCTTCTTGAACTTCTTTTTGACAATTTACCCAAGCAGTTCTGTCACCTTCTGATAAAAGTTCTTTTGATTGTTTCTTAGCAATAGATAATAATTTATAATGAGATTCCACTCTTTTACAGCGAGCTTGTGCTTCATCATAAATCATTTCTAGAGCTACAACTTTATTTTCAACTTGCTCCATCTTATACGGCAGAGAAGTAAGAAGTTTTTCAGTTTGTTCTACAGAAAGCTTAGGAAGAAAGTCGATATTTTTTAAAAGAACTTCTATAGGGACTGTTAATTGTTCGTCTTCAACAGTTTGTAGTCGTTCATCAATGTCCATTAGAATGCCAAGTTATTAAAATCAATTGGTTGGTCATCAATATCTTCAGGAACTACTTCTTGAGATTCAGAATTTTGTGCATACTTATTTACATAGAAAGAGAAGCTCTTAATCTGAAGAGTAGTAATTTTCTTACCGTCTTTCTCGTAAGAATTATTTTCAAGCGAACCTTCAATTGTAATGTTTGCACCCTTCTTTACAATCTTTTCAGCTGCTTGAACATTCTTTTCACCAAGAAGAGTAATATTGTAAAAATGTGCTTCCTCTTCTTTTCCGTTCCAAATGTTTTGAGCAATACTAACTACACCAAGCTTGTCAGACTTCTTTTCAAAATCTCTAACTACATTGCCTGTTAGAATTACTTTATTTAGTGATGGCATTTTACCTCCTTATTTTTAATTAATTTTACCAACAAAACTTAAAATAGTAAATACTTTAAACGCTTTCTACATCAGTCATATCAATTTCTTCATCATCATCTTCATCATTTTTTCTAACTGTTTGAATTTTAAAATTCTTTAGATTTTCAATTTCAGTTATCCTTGACTTAATAACTGGTAGAAGAATATCAAAATCATTTTCTAATTTCTTTGAATTGTAATTTATCAAAATATAATTTTTTGTAGTTATGTCGTTGAGAACATCTTTTTGAAAACTTTTCTTTATATAGATAATCATTTTGTTTTCACGTTCACAAAACTTTACAAATGATTTTATCCTGTTTTCATCTTTAATTAAGATAATATGGTTTAATTCAGAATTCTTCAAAAAATTAAAATCACAATTTCTATTCACAAAAATCATATAGTCAGATTTATATGAATCATAAATAGCACCATTTGAATCAATCCATTTTTTAGAGTTCATCTGTGTTCACCTTTTGTTCATTAATTCCATCGTCATATTGTAGTCTAAAATTCACAAATTTAATTGGTATTTCATCAAAATATGGTTTTGTGTAACGAGATTTCTCTTGCCTTAAGCATAGATTTTTCTGTTCATTTCTATAAATTGCAATTGCTTTAGTAGCTACTTGAGGAATTGAGTTAGAACCTGTTGTAGAATCAAGAGACATATCAGCTCCTTTTTTGACGTGTGAAATTAGAACTATTGTCTTTTTATATTTTTTGACAATCTTATTAATTTCTTGAACAAATGTCCTTTGTCTAATCCATTCATTGTCTTGAGAACCATTTGCTGTAGCTTCAAATAAGAACTGAATGTGGTCAAGAATTATTATGTCTACATTAAAATTAGCGTATAAATCATTTATCAGTTCAAGAGCTTCTTCTTGTGTAAATTGAACATCAATATTGTCTCCAGAAATTAAAATATGTGGAGCAACATCTATTTCTTTTTGAGGAATGATTTTTCTTAACCTGATTAATGATTCTTCTGGGTCATCTTCCAAAAGTATATGAGCAAATTTCTTGTGTTCTCTAATAGCAGATGCAATAATATTCAAAGAAAATAGAGATTTACCTACACCAGATGCACCATAAACAAGAATAATATTTGTAGCATTGGGTTTAGATAATCCTCCGCAAAATATTTCATTTAGCTTATCATCAAAGAATTTATATTCAGAGGTAATTCCAAAGTTGGATTCATTATAGTCAGCTTTAGCAGTATAATTGTAGTAGCCGTCTATCTTTTTGCCAAGTTTCATGTTGGCTTTTACCTCCTATTTATAATGTTTATTTTAATCTTAATATTCGGAAAAGTAAATATTTTTTCTAAATTTTATAGACGTTTGTTGTGTCAAGTTCTTCATCTTCGTCATCATCATACTCATCAATTGTAACATCTTTTGGCGAAAAATTCGTAAACTCAAACTCATTTTTTGGTTTTTCTTGTTTTCTTAATGGTTTAAGAACTCTAACAATCTGTTCATAGTTTTCAAATAATGCTTTATCTGATTTGATAATTGGAGCAAATTTGATTTGACGATATTCTTGTAATGAGAAGCTGTTAACTAAATCAAGATATGAATTCAATTTTGCTTTACTGAACAAAGGCTTTTGAATATCATCGCCTTCTAATAAAAGTATTACTCTTTTGCCTAGTTCTTTTCTATTAATGAATTGAACGTTATGTTTGTTAAGAATGTCAAAAATTTTCTTAGTAATTTCTGGATAACTGTCTAATATATATTTAAATGGTTTGTCAATAATATGGTTTGATTCTAGCTTTTTCTTAAGTTTCTCTTTGTCAGCTTCAAGCTTTTCAATTTTTTCTTGATATTTTTGTTTGATTGCTTTATTCTTTTCTTTGAGCTTAGAATTTTCTTCTTCTAGCTTCTTAATCTTAGACTTTAGCTTATTTAACTTCTCATCCATAATAAATATTATTTTACACTAGTAATTATTTTTTGTAAATTGCTAGAACACAATTTACTTTCGTTGTAAACATGTATTATAATAAAAATAACCATTTCTGGTTATTCGTTTACAAAAAATCTATCATATAAAATGACCGAAACCATCCAAGGTTTTCACAAACACAAAGTTTCGGTCAGACTTATTGTAACATACAATTATGAGCCAATGAATAGAGAAATGTGAAAATCTAAGCAAGTTATTGAATATCTATTAATTGTTACATTTTCGTTTCTTTTCGAAAATTAATAGATTTAAAAGCCAATGTTTCTGCAATGTCAAGTAGATAACCGTTAGCACAAGCATCTGAGAAGATTCTTTGATGAGTCGGACAAATCGTATGACATAAAGATAGAAGAGGTGCTTTAGCATAATTCTCTCAAAGCTGAATCTCAATAAAAGAAAATTTTCAGCATTATTGAAAATTCAATAATTCTAAACCAAAGGCCGAAGGGTTGCAGGGCAAACTTTGAATGAATTCATAATAAATGCTCGAAAAATTAAGTTTTTTCATATTAACGCAATTTATAGGTCTTTAGTCTTCAAAACAAACATCAGATAAAATATTTACTATTAAAATAAAAATATGTATAATCTAACCAGAACTATTTAAAATCACAAGATGATAGGAGAACAATTAAATGGCATTTAACTTGACTGATGGTCTAGCTAAATCTTTTGAATTCAGTGGCGAAATTGATGGAAAAGTTCACAAATATGAAGCTTTCTATCCTACAGCAAAACAACTTCGTCCATTGCAGCTTGGATATGCACGTTTAAAAGAAATCAACGATAAGCTATCTGCAGAAGGAACTACCGAAGAACAGAAAAAATCTTACGAATCAGAAATTGAAAACGTCACTAAAGAAATGACTGATGCTTTTACTGGAATGTTCAAACCTTTAGAAGATTCGATGCCAATTGATGAATTTCTAGATAATCTTCCATCTAATGCGAAGAAAAACTTCGATACGATGGTTCAAACAGAACTCTTAAGTAACTAATGCAACAAGAAAAACCGAAAAAAGTTTTTAAACTTCAGCATCAAAGAAAAAAGCAAATTTCAGATAAAGATGCTTTTGATAGAATGATTTGCTTAGTTGGAATGAAATATCCACAATATACTCTTGAGCAATTAGCGAACGATATCCCGTTAAGACAGGTAAAAATGATGGCAAAAGAAATTAACAGACGACGTGCAGAAACATTACTTCTTTTAAACGGAATCATTAACGGTCCTAATTCAAAATCTAAGTCTAAGAAAGAGTATAAAGATATAATCAAAGAACTCTCTGATGAGTTAGAATAAATATATTTTATATAATTTTCTTATATTAGGAGAATATATGAGCAGAAATAGAGTTTATTCAATCGATTTTATGTTGAAAATCAAGCAAGTAAATCCAAACTGGCAATTTGAAGGAAAAAATAAAGAAATCTGGGAAGAATTTATTAAATCACAAGACAGAAATTCTTTATTGAGAACTATTGACGGTATGAAAGAAGCTAAAGAAACAAAAGAGAAAAAGAAATCTGTGAAAAAAGTTAAGCAAGTCGCTAACAGAAAAAACACAGAAAGTCTTGATTATTTTGTAAAAAATGAAACTAAGAAAGAATCAGACAAAGAATTATAAAAAATATTATATAGTTTATAGAATTCTAGATTTAACGAATCACAAATCTTACATCGGTGCACATAAGATTAAATTTAATAATGAAGACGATGGATATATTTGTAGTTCGAAATTAGTTTTAGCTTTATATTTTAAAAATCCTAAAAATTTCAAGAAATTTATCTTAGCGAGATTTAGCACAGCAAGAGAAGCTGATAGATACGAAAAGAAGTGTATTACAAAATTTGATTCTTTTAAGAATGGATATAATCGAACAAGAGATGGTGGAACTTATAGAGCTGGCAGAGGCGTAAAGAAAATAGGTGTTCATTATTATACAACAAGGAGGAAAAGATGAGTCAACTATATCCAGTAAAATGTCCTGGAATGATTTATAAATTTAATCATGAAACTGGCAAAAAAGAGTATACAAAATGTAATGCGCTTCTTTTTAAATTAAATGAAGGCGGAAAATGCGAAACAATTTGCAGAAGATGCAAATCTAAAATAACAGCTGTAGTAAGACAAACTTTTGGCCAAGATGTAATTATAGATGTAAAACAAGAACCGAATAATGAATGATATAGTTTATTATTTTCAAGGTGAAAATTCAGAAGAGCTCAAATTTTCTATTAGAAGCGTAGAAGAAAACTTATCTTTTAATAGAATTTTTTTAATAGGTGATAAACCTAAATGGTTCAAAGAAACTAAAAGAAGCATCTATATAGAATCAAAAAATTTGAATCTTCAAGCATATGGATTAGGTTCAGTTCCGATTCTTCACTTAAGAAAATTATTAAAATCAGGAAAAATGCCAGAAAAGTTTCTTTTATTTAATGATGACTTTTTCATTATGAAAAACATTGAAAGCTGGAAAGACTATTATAGAGATGAAAAAGATTATGAACAAAAAGCACTTCATAATCATATCTATCATAAGAAAACTGTCAGGTCTTGGATTTACACAGAAGAAAGAAAAGCGTATAATTTGCACATTCCTATAAAGATAGAAAAAGAAAATTTTGAAAAATGTTTAGAATTCTGGAATAAGTTAAAAATTAAAGACATAGATTTCAGAACTCTATATGGTAACATGTTCATTAAAACTAATAATTCTTTAAAAGATTGCAAAATAAATCTTGTAAATGCAGAAATGAATTTAGATAATTTTGTATTTATTTCTACATCTGATGAAAGCTTCAAAAATGGGAATGTAGGAAAATACATCAGAGAAAAATTCGCTAGACCAAGCTTTTTAGAAATGTTATAATATCTTCATGAATGGTTATGATGTAGACTTGTTCTCTGAGCTAACTGGACTAGAATTAGCAGAAGGACAACTTGCTTCTTTTGAAAGAGCTTTGAAGAGAGCTTTTTCTATGCTTGAAAATGAATTAGGCTGGAGTTTTAATTACAGTTCAAATTACGAAGAAATTGGAAAAGTCAAGTCTATATGTTCTTGTCCTAAATATCTTAAGAAAATGAATCAAGAAGATATGATTCAACCTGATGATGTTGAAGGTGAAATTAAATTATTTCCTTATGACAAGAAAATGAGTTCTTTGCCAATTGACCCTGCTGTATGCATTTATAAAATTAAGCTTGTAGTTCCGATGGAAGGTGATGACTATAAGTTTATCACTATCAAAGATTTAGAAAATGTCATGCCAAGACCTCTTTCAAAGACACAAGAAATAATCAAATATGTAGAACGTTGTGATACTTGGCCTTATCAATGTGGATGCGATTGTCCTAATTGCACAATATTAGCTGTAGACGCAGATTGGATAACAAAAGTTCCGAAAGACATGTATGATATTTTAACTGATTTAGTTCTATATTTTATGAAACATCCATATTCATTAGATACAACTGCTACAATTAAGTCAGAATCAGTTGATGGACATAGCGTAAGTTATGCACAAGAAGAATCAATAGAAAATGTAATTAAATCACCTGCTTATCAAAGAATGCTTGAAAAATATATGGGTGTTTATAGCCCTTATTACAAGAAGGTGAGACTTTATTAATGAAAAAAGTTGAAGTAAAAGAACCGTGCAAAATCTATAAATTCGGAAGAAATGGATTCGGAGATTTAGTTCCTACAGAAAGTCATAATACAAAATGTCTCTTTATTTTTGGGCAATCAAGAGATGAATCAAATTTTGAACAAACTACAGCTACAGACGCACATGCTTATCTAGATATTGATGATAAATTTGTTCAATCTATTATGACAAAAGATATGAAGAAAAACTCATATTATTTTGTAATTGAAAGATACGGAAGAGAAGACTGGTATAAAATAGACAGAATTAAAATCGGCAGAACAATCTTAACTGACAACAAAGACAATAATGTTCATGCATTTCTTTCATTTAGTGAAAAAATGATTCAAGATTAAAAATTAAAAAATGGTATAAAGAAAATGTGACGCCTGCCTCCAGCGTTGAAGGCATGACAAATAAACAAAACATGTCACATTCTCAACAGTTCTTTACAAAAAATAGTTGTGTTATAATCAACTTGTAAAAATTAATTTACATTAAATGGGCCAAGCTCTATATTGTGTGAGGATATAGAGCTTTTTTGTTTACTTTTAAAAATAAATAGTATATTATATCTTTATAAGATAATTCGTTTATCTTATACTTCTCATTAAACGAATAGCTAGCTTAATGCCCACCCAGCTAGCTATTTTTTAGTATTTATTTTTGTTCCGATTTATGATATAATTTAAATATGAAATTCTTAGCGTATACTCATGCTAATCCACTGATTCAAGGTTCTGGTGGAGAAAAATATCTCCAAGGGTTTTTAGAAAGTTTAGCAAAAGAAGGAAACTTTTGTTTATGCTTATCTACTAATGAAGAAAAATGGAAAAAGAAAAAGCATAATGGTGTTTTTTATGAACACGAAAATAACATCACGTTAGAAGAAGAAATAGAGAAAACTAAACCTGATTTTATAATTACTCAATTTTTCAAATCAGAAAGAGCAATTAGAGAAGCTCATAAAAACAAAATTAGAGTAATTTATCTAGTTCATAATGATTTTGAAATTTCAACCGGAAGAGAATTAAGGCTATTAAAAGATGACGATATAGCTGTTTTTAATACTTTTTGGATAGGAAAGAAGATGAATACAAAAGCTAAGAAATTTGTAATTCATCCGATTATCAAACCAGAAAAAGTAAATCTTACAAGAGAATACATCACATTGATAAATCCAACTAAACAAAAAGGTGCTCATATTTTTGATGTTTTAGCAATGAAAAATCCCGATAAAAAGTTTTTAGCAGTTGGTGGTGGATACGGAACTCAATGCAATTTTAAAAGAAGTAATATAACTCAGATTCCAAACACTCAAGAAATCTGGAAAGACGTATATTCTAAGACAAGAATTTTGTTAATGCCTTCAATGTATGAGTCTTATGGAATGTGTGCAGCAGAAGCAGCAAGTTTAGGAATTCCTGTTTTAGCGTCACAAACAGCAGGATTAAGAGAATGTCTAGACAATTCAGCTATTTTAATAAATTCTGTAAAATGGATTGATTGGGATAAGAAACTAAAATATTTAGATGATGATAATATTTACTTAAGATATTCTAAAATTGTTAAACAACATTTTGAAGAAGATTCTAAGAAAAATTACTTTTCGTTATTTTATAAATTCATAAAAGGAGGTAAATGAAAGATAATACTTCAACTGGAGGAATAAGCTTTTTCGGGCTTTTGACAATAGTTTTTATTACTCTAAAATTAATTGGAACGATTGATTGGTCTTGGTTATGGGTCTTATCGCCTATATGGATTCCATTTGCTTTAGTTTTTCTAATTTTATTGATTCAACTAACAATAGCTGCATTTGGTTCTGTCAATGATAAAAATAAGGATGACGATGATGAAGAAATTTAATTTAGAAGATGTAAAAGAAAATTCTAAAATTGTAGATATTAACGATGTTTGTTTTAACCCTTGGAATCCTAAAATCAAACGTTCAAAAGAATATGAGAAAGTAAAAGAATCTGTTAAACTAAATGGTTTAGGAATGCCTATTGTAGTTAGAGAAATACAAGATGATAACTACAAATATCAAGTTCTTGATGGTGAACAACGTCTTACTGCAGCTCTTGATTTAGGATATGACAAAGTTTGGATTGTAAATCTTGGTCAAGTTTCTGATGAAGAAGCAAAATCAAAGACTTTATGGTATGAAATGGCAGTTCCATTTGACCAAGAACAATTAGGTAAATTATTAGTTGATTTGGTTGACAAAGTAGAACTCCCTTATGCTGATAACGAAATTGAAGTTATTACAGGTATATCATTAGTTTCAGAAGATGATGAAGATTTTACAGATGATTTATTTGATGATTCTGAAAAGAAAAAGAAGTTTGTGATTGAATGTTCACCAGAAAACTTAGATAATATTAAAAATAAATTTAATACTTTATACGAAGAGTTTAATGATAACCAGGAAGAAAACATTGAAGAAGAATATTTCTTCATGGAGATGATGAATAAATGGGAAAACCAAAACTAACTCTTGAAGAATATTCACAATTAGAAAATTCTTATAGAGCAATCACATCAGAAATTGAACAGATGACTGGAAATAATAATGAAATTCCAGTTTGCATTCCATCTTATCATTATTCAGAAGAACGTTCTCATTTAATAAATGAATTATTAGAAAATCCTCCTCAAGATGGTAGAGAATATTATATTTTTTGCTATGAAGAAGAACGAGAACTTTATGAAAAAATGAATGAGAATAATATTTTTAAACTTCATTTCATAAAAGAAGTAGGAACATTGGCTGAAAAAAGACAATACATTTTAGATTGGGCTTTTGAGAATGGATATAAAAACATCTTTATGTTTGAAGATGATTCTTATAATCTATCTCTTCCTACTCGTAGAAATACATCTGTATTTAATTCAACAGTTTATATGAGATTTGAAGAAGTTCTAAAATATTGGGAGCACTTAATTAAGAAATTTAATTTTGATGTTTCTTTTGGCATGTATGAAGATACACTACATAGAACTAAAATAAATAAAAGATATCAAATTGGCAAAGGGTTTTTGCCAATGATACATTGGAATGTAATTAAATTTAATTTTAGAAAATTACATTATAAAAATGGTTTCTTTTTAGATGACCATGAAATGTTCTTCCAATCATTAAAAAATAATTTTGTTCCTGTAGTTGTGTTTTTCGGACAAAGAACAAATGAATTTAATTCTTCATTTAATGATAAATCTACATTTAAAGAATCATGGAATCATAGATTTATTGTTGGTTCAAGACAATTAGAAAAAGCATATCCTGGAAAAGTAAAACTTACTTTTAAAAATGGAAAACCTAATGTTAGGTCTGAAAGAATAAAAAAGTTAATAGAATTAGCGAGGACAAACGAATGGTAGTTATAGTTTCTGTTTGCGGAAAAGGTCAAAGATTTAAAGATGAAAACTTTTGTGTAGATAAACCTATGCTTAAGCCAAACGGTGTAAGTCTTTTTAAGAGAGCTATTAAACAATTTAAGAAAAAAGATGTTATTACAGTTCAATTAAAGGATAGAAAACTAGATTTAGACGTAAAAACAAAAACAGTATACGTTCCTAAGACAGAGACAAAAGGACCGATTGATTCAATTCTATATGCTTTAGAAAAAGTTCCAGACAATGAAAATATTATTATTGTTGATTGTGATATTGAAATTGATGATAACGATATTTTAGATAAAATTAAAAATTCTTTGGAATCATCAGATGGAACTCTACTCACTTTTGAATCTGATGAGCCAAAGTATAGTTATGTAAAGCTTTCAAAGGGAATTGCAAAACAAGTAAAGGAAAAGAAAGTAATTTCTAAAAATGCAATTTTAGGTGCTTATTGCTTTAAAAATAAGAAAATATTAGTAGAAAATATTAAAGATACAATTGATAGATTGAGAGAACAAAATCAAGAATGGTATATGTCTGAAATTTTCCAGACAATGATTAAGAATAAATGTGTAATTAAAACAGTTCAAGTTAATAATTTTAGAATCTGGGGAACTCCGAAAGAATTTGAAGATAATTTATTGAAAGAGCTTTTATGATATATTTATTTGACTTAGATGGAACTTTATTCGATACAAAACTTGCAAATGCAATGGCTTACAAAATTGCAATCAACAAGCTTGGATATGAATGGGAGCTTGAAGATTATTATAAAGTAGGCGGTAAATGTGTTGAAGAATTTGCACCATCCGGAATTGACTTAAATGAATTAAAAAGACTTAAGTCAATATATTACAAGCAAAATTTTGAATTAGTAAAACCAAACAAAAATGTTCTTAAAATATTTGAAACTGCAAAAAATAAAATGGTTGTAACAACAGCACGCAGAGAAAATGTTGAGGGACTATTAGAATATTTCAATATTAACTTTGATTCTAATCTAATAATTTGTCAAGAAGACGTAAAAAATAAAAAACCATCACCAGAATGTTATCTACTAGCTAAAGAAAGAATGAAATATTTAAATGATGATTTTATTGCATTTGAAGATTCAATTGAAGGTATTTCAGCGGCTAGACAAGCGGGAATAAAAGTATTAAAAGTCAATAAATCAGATATTGGAATTGCAGATTTAAGCGGTGGTTCTCAAGCTAAAACATATTTGATGTTTGAAAATGAAAATATATTTATTAGAAAAATAATTCCATTAGAATTTTCTGACAGATTAAAATCTCAAGCTGAATGGTATAAAGAACAAAATATGCTTTTAAATGAAGAGTATACAGAAGATTCTTATATTATAGACATAAAATATGTTGATGGAATTCTATTTAATGAAATGATAAATAAACATCATTTCTTAGAAAAAATAATAAATATTATAGAAGATATGCATAATGGTAACAAAATTGAATACTGTTATGATATTGATAAGTTTATAGAAAAGCATATTTATTCATGCATTTCTAAATGGGATTCTTCTAAAGTAGAAAAGATTAAAAATAAAATTGAAAAAATAGATAAAGAAAAATTTAGTAAAATTAAGTGTGATGGAAAATGTCATGGTGATTGCACTTTTACAAACATTATAATGACAGGTAAAACTAAAAAAGAAAATCCTGTTTTAATTGACCCAGCACCAGATGGAAATTTCTTTAATTGTGTATTATTCGATTTAGCAAAGTTTGGACACTCAGTCTATGGATATGAGAAAATAATTAGAGGAATTGAATTTGATGATTACGATTATTTTCTAAGAGAAAAATATAATGAAATTTTAAGCTCAAAATATTCAAATGATGAAATTTATTGTCTAAAGTTTTTCTTAATGTCGTTTTATTTTAGAAGACTTAAACACCAAGTAGTTCAAGATAATAGTAAATGTCAAAGATTATTTGATGAGGGAGAAAAAATACTAGATGAGCTCATCAATATTTAATGAAAATAATTTAAAAAAATTTACAAACTTTATTGAAAAGCAAAAAGAAAACAAAAATGGCATTAAATATAAAAATATGTATTTAGATGCTCTTTTTCTAAAAGAAGACAATAAAACTAAACTAATCACTGAGATTTCTAATTCAGAAAATATAAAAGACTTATGGATTTCAACTGTTTTAAGAGTTGTTGTAATAAATAAAAATACAATTAAGAAAATAGCTTCAGAAATAGGAAAAATTTCTTATGAGTCATATAAGTCTGGAGCTCTGTTAGAAAATGTAAAAGCACATTATTTATATGATGATGTATTTTTTGGCAATGATTATATGCCTCTTTTAATTAGAGGAAATACAAAACAAGAAAAAACAGATAAATTTATAGACATTCTAGATAAAATGATGGCAATTTCAAATACAATACAATTTGATAATTCAATGTCATCAGTCATTAAACAGCTCCAGTCTAAATCAAATATTTCTTCATTTTATTCAAATTATATAGTCGTAAGATTTAATTCATTAACAAATCATTTGATAGTTGATGATATTCATTTAGGACCTGGGTCTTTGAAAACAATGAATTATATTTTGTCTAAAAAACCAAAAAATCATAAAGCAGAAATGTATGTTTTAAAAGCTTTACAAAAAAAGATTAAAGAAACAAATAACATAGAATTAGAATTATATGATATAGAAAATCAAATGTGTGAATTTCAAAAAACTCTATAGGTTTACAAAATTGTATAAAATATTTACTATAATAATAAGGAGAAAATATGCAAGATAATTTTTGGTCAGAAACTAAGAAACTATTTGAAAAGTTTAAGAAAAAAGCAAAAATTAAAGACTTAAAGTATACTGCTCAGATTTCTGAATCACAAGATGATGATAAGCCAGTATATGCTCTTCAGTTTACAAATGTAGCAGATAATCTAGCTCCAGTTACATTTATTGATAAGACTCCAGATGGCGTTATTTCGAAAGTTGAAAAATTCTTAGAAAATATCAACTATGATTATGTTGAAATCAAATATCATGAAGCACAAGCTTATCATGCTCAAGAAACTGCAAAGAGACATCTAAAAATCATTGAAGATATCAAGAATAGGATTGAAAAAGAAGCTGATAAGAAAGAAGAAAAATAATGCCGTATAAGCTAGATGATATTCTGAAAAAAGAAGAAAAAGAAAAAATTGCTTCACAATCTGTAAATGAAGAAATTGTTAAAGATTTCATGCAAAATCCGGCATATATGAAATCAAAAAACAAGACAAAGAAAAAGCAAGAAAATAAGATTAAAGAAAATGATAAATTTGATTCCTTAATCAGAAAAATAGTGATTTCATTTTTGTCTACAGCTGGAATTGTTTTGATATCTTCTTTGTTGATTAAGTTTATTTTTATCCTCTTTAGTTAGTGGTATAATTAGAAATAGCTAAATAGAGAAAGTTAGTCTTCTGATTGATGATTACCTATTCAAGCTAAATATGAGAAATTTTCTAAAGAATATTTCAAGAGTTAATGAATTTGAGTAAGACATGAATTTTTCATGTCTTATTTTAATGTAGGAGAAAATATGTTCAATTTGTTCAAAAGAAAACAAGAAATTAAGCTCTTAAAACAGAAAGAAAAAGAACTCAACAAGATTATCGAATTACAGACAACTATAAATGAATTATGCAGAGAGGAAAAAGAAATTTTAAAAACGACGATAAAAACAAAAATGCCAAGAAAAAGAAAAGCTCCACTTAATGCTATGAGCTACATTGAATATTAAAAGTATTTACTTTTTGTTATTTTTATATATAATTAAAATATAAACTAAAGCAAAGGAGCAAAATGAAAATTAATGTTATTA
>Ga0255347_1003027_pt1 | contig 22526 bp, 33 predicted proteins | sample wastewater_treat_2_FD_192479 | JGI IMG/M metagenome (GOLD analysis project Ga0255347, IMG submission 192479) | Wastewater microbial communities from Lulu Island WWTP, Vancouver, Canada - plant24 | ecosystem: Engineered > WWTP > Wastewater > Unclassified | place: Canada: Vancouver, British...
AAATTATTCTCACAAGCTGACCTTGATAAAAGTATCACACATTTCGTAACATCTGATGAAAGGTCTTTGAAAACTTTAAAAGCTTTAAAAACAAGCATTAGTCCCAAATTTGAGATAATAAATATCAAAATTCCTTACAACCAGACTTTTGGAATATTAGACCTCTAGATTAAATACGTTGCACAACAGCGCCTTGGCCTTCAGGCTATGGCGACTTGCACGTTGAAAAAGTTTTTGTACATTTGGTGGTAGTTGGCTCGCAGGGTGTGTGCTGGGTATCCCGCCGCCCGAAAGCCAAGCCGCGGAACGATATAGGTATAGGGGAGATAATGGATAAAATCGTGGTATCATAGAGCGTTATTCGGGTGCTGCACCGTAATCGCAGCTTGTGTTTTTTCATGATGTGTTTTGGTTAGTGGGAGGGAGTTGGTGCATTGCACTGCTCCCTCTTTTGCTGCTCTTATTTAGAATGGATATAAATTAGCATAAATAATTAAAAAATAATGTAAAAAATTTGCAAAATATGAAACAATGTTTTAATTTTACCGTATAATTTGATAAACACACTAACACAAAAACACAAAGTTGAACTAAAAACACAGAAATCATGAAAACACAAGCACAAGGAAAAGACAGAATGAAAATATTGCAAAAAGCAATAGAAGTAGTGTTAATTGGGATGCACAAATCAATGCTTAAAAATGCCATGCAACACGTTGAGAATTACAAAAAGGCTGCAAAAGATTCAAATTCATCAAGTATTGATAGTATTGATAATGATGGATTGGCTTTTATTGCCAAACTAATCATCAAAGATGTTGTCGCAAATGAGTTGAAAAATTTTAATGTGTTTGAATAGTAGCATAACCACCTGAGCATGTGGCTAAACTGCTCACATTTTAATAACCAAAACATAAAGTACAATGAAAACACAAAGTTGAACTAAAAACAAAGCACAATGAAAACAAAAATGACAAACAGAACGAAAGCCTTACTTATGACAAAGAAGGGCGAAATTAATCAGCAAATCAAGAGGATGATTAGCAATTGCCATTTTGGTAATGACTGCAAAATTTACCCGAAGTATTATCATGGGAGTGGGAGGTTCACATCTGTTTATGATGCGAGCAATTACGTTAAAATGCTCATTGAATCGCAGGGTGGCAAAATCAAGGATACTGGGAATGATTCACCGAGAGGCGGTGCAAAGGGCTATTACATTCAGACAACTCCAGCAGTGTATTATTTTCTGCTTAGTTTGACACGATGAAAGCACTACTCGCCATACTGATAGTTGCCGTTCTGATACTGCCCTTTGTGGTTGGTATTGGGCGGCAACTTCGTGTTCCGAAATACAGGATTCACTTCTACGGGCAGCGATACAAAACTTTCAAACTTTCCGAACTGGATAAAGCGAAACGATTTGCCAAGCTGCATCCCTATTTGAAATTCGCCATCGAGTGTGATGGTGAGGTAATCACAATGGGAGCAACAAAGCAGATACATCAAATTTCACTAACCAATAAAAATTAAATGTATGAAAGAGCTGGTAAAAATTCAGAGCGAATTGAAAGCCCCGAAAGGGCAGTTTAACAAGTTTGGCGGCTACAAGTACCGCAGTGCTGAGGACATTCTCGAAGCCGTTAAGCCGTTACTTGCAGCCAACGAATGCACATTAACACTCACTGATGAAGTTGTGCAAGTGGGCGAAAGGTACTACATCAAGGCTATTGCAACCGTTACCAATGCCGAGGGGCAATCGGTTACCGTTTCAGCCTTTGCACGGGAGGAAGAATCCAAGAAAGGCATGGATGGAGCGCAAATAACTGGAAGCGCAAGCAGCTATGCAAGGAAATATGCAATGAACGGGCTGTTTTGCATTGACGATACAAAAGACCCCGATGCTACGAATACTCATGGCAAGGATGCTAAACCGAGCGTTACCTATGAGGAAGTTATGGCATTAGCCGAAAGGGTTACGGACAAAGAAGAAGCACGTAAGATGTGCAGCAATCCCGAATACAAGGAGTTCAGGCAGGATTTAGTTAACTACTTCAACGAATATTTCAAAAATGCTTAACATCACAAACATCAAGCTGGTTAACGAGCCGTACCGCCATTACAGCGATGGCTCAAAGGAGTATAAAGGGATTACCAAATATCTAAACGATATACTATTCCCAAATTTGTACGCTAACGTTCCCGAACACGTTTTGAATAAGGCAGCAGAGCGAGGTAGCGATTTTCACCACTTCACACAGGTTTACGATTTATTCGGCACTTGTGAAAATAAAGAGGTTGAATGGTATGCTGAGGCTATGAAAGGTATTAAGGTTGTGGCTATGGAGTACATTGTTACCGATTTTGAGTTCTTTGCATCGCCAATTGATAGGGTTATAAAGGCTAACGGCAAAATTTACCTTGCCGATATTAAAACCACATCGAACCTTCAAACCGATTACCTACGCTGGCAGCTATCCATTTACCAGCACCTTTTCAAAATCGTTAATCCCGATATTGAGGTTGCTGGGCTGATGGCTATTTGGCTGAATCGAAAAAAGGAACGGGTTGAGCTGTTTGAGGTTGATCCGGTACCAGAGCGATATGTGATTGATTTTCTCAATGCAGCAAGGAACGGCACGGAGTTCAGCAATCCATTCACGATAGCAAAGAGCGATAATGATGAAATTGCGCTGAACTTAATCAAAGAACACGCCAATATCCTGAGCAAAATCGAGGAGTATAAAGAGCTGGAAAAGGAGTACAAGCAGCGCATTGAGGCTATGTTTACCGATTTGGGAGTGGATAAGTGGGATACGAATTACTTCACCATTACCAAAGCCGCTGATTACACCCGTGAAACGCTGGATTCAAAGGCACTCAAAGAGGTGCATCCTGAGATTTACAAGCAGTTTATCAAGGTATCGAACGTGAATGGTTCGGTAAAAATAAGCCTGAAATGAAATTTAACGTGGTAAATACGGCAACGGGATTGATCCCCGCAACCGATACGGATTTCGATGTAAAGAGGAAGTTAAAAATCGGGAGTGTGTACCAAGTTTCAATCCGTGAGGTGCGGAACTATGAATTTCACAAGAAGTATTTCGCTCTCATTCAGTGTGCATGGGAATATCAGAATGAAAAGGTGGTTGAGCATTTCAAAAGCAATATCGAGCTATTCAGGAAAACCGTTGAAATGGCGGCTGGGCATTGCGATTTGATTTACTCCATTGAACGCAAAGAATGGATCGAAACGCCAAAATCCATAGCCTTTGATGCTATGAGTGAGAGCGAATTTCAGGATTTGTACGATAATGTTTTAAGCGTGCTATTTAGAATCTTTCTAAAACACGTAACAGAAGAAGAATTTAAACGGAATTTGCAGTATTTTTAAACAATAATTTACTAACTTTAAACACTATGGAACAGCAAGGATTAAAAGAAGAAATGAGAGAAATCTTATTTGAGGCGCACAGAGAAAGTACGCTACGTAAAGATGAATTGTTCGATGATTTTTGCTATTGCGATGGATTTTTTACATCGTTAAGCGGAGCAATTGAGTATGCAAAACCATTGAAGTTTCAGAAACTTGAACTGAGAAAAACGATAGCCATGATGAAGTTGGCTTTAGATACAGCAATAGAATTGTTAAACGAAAAACAACAGAAAAATGAGCAACCAAAAGGACAATAGCGGTGCGTTATTCAAAAACGCAAAGAAGGAAACCGAAAAGCATCCCGATTACAGAGGTAAATGTTTTATCGGTGGAGCAAAGTATTACATTGCTTCGTGGATTAGAGAGAGCAAAAACGGCAATAAGTACATGAGCTTATCATTTACAAAAGCCGATGAAAAAAACAAAAAAGAACAGAGCCATGACTACTTCATTTGAAGAACAAACGCTGAAAGAGCGAATCATTTATGCCATTGAACAGGCAGATGATATTAGCAACGAGATTTCCGTTATTCACGAACAGCTAAGCGAAGGAGATTTTGAGTATGAAGTTCGAGCCAACATCTACCGAACCTTTGAAAAGCATTATGGCGGTTCAGATGAATACGGAAACCGAGAAGAATATTACACCTTAAAAACGAAGGAATGCGTTGTGGATACGCTAACCAAGTGGAACGAGAACGGAGAGCCGCTATACTTCACCGAGAGCCAAGAGCTGAGCGAATTGGCCGATTACATAGAGGATTATTTCACCGTAAAATAGTTAAGAAATGGCAAAGATTAAGAGAAAAACACAAATGCAGATGATTGCGGACGGGGAGTTAATCCCTGTTCGCATAGTGCTGCCAGTTGAGGCTTACAATAGGTTAGAACCGTTTGCAAGGAGGCAGCACCACATGAAGTTAAACCAGTTCGTTGAGAAAATGGTTATTGATTATTCTAAGGAGTTAAACAGAACTAAAACTGAATAACAAGCGATTTGATGAGCTGAGAAAGAACTCTCCTTCGTGGAGAAAATTCTTTTAAAAATATTTCATCAATTTAGTTGCAAATTAAAAAACATTGCTTATATTTGTAGTGCCGAATTAAAAAAGTACCGAGATGAAAAAAGAGTTTTTTACATACTTAAATACAACCCTCACGGGCAAATTACCATTGGCAGAGGTTTCGGTACACCTCACGGCAGCCAGTGGTTTTTTGCTTTGTGGGGGTTTTGTTATTGGAGGGTAAAAGAATGGCAAAAAGACAGCCAATTTCAAAGAAACTTCGCTTTGAGGTATTCAAGCGGGATTCGTTTACGTGTCAATACTGTGGGCTAAAGGCTCCTGACGTTATCCTTGAGGTTGACCACATTAAACCAGTCAAAGAGGGAGGTACAAATGATTTACTTAACCTTATAACCAGTTGCTATATATGCAACAGAGGTAAGGGGGCAAGAGAATTATCTGACAAAACTGTTGTTGAAAAACAGCGCAAACAGATTGAGGAATTAAACATAAGAAGGCAACAGTTAGAAATGATGCTTGAGTGGAGAAATGGCCTTTTGGATTTAAAATCAGACAGCATTAATGCTGTTCATAATTACATTACTAAAAAAACAGGATATGAGTTAAATGATACAGGATTAAATAATATAACTAATCTAATAGACAAATTTGGAGTTGCTAATGTGTTTGAGGCAATAGACATTGGTGTAGATAAATACTACAAGAATGACGCTGAAACTTTTAATATTATGATGAATAAATTGGGTGGAATATTAATTCTTAAAAATAAGCCTCCTCACATTCAGCAAATAGCATACATTAAAGGGATATGCAGAAATAAATTTGATTATTATGATGCAAGGAAAACCAGCATAATGCTTAATAATTTCTATAAGGATGGCGGAAATTTGGATGAATTACAAGAACTTCTTGTTAATGATGAATTTCGCAATTGGGCATCATTCAGATATTTTATGGAGGGTTAACCATGGACGAAAAATCATTGACAGGCTACGAATTATCAAAGGATTTTTTTAACTTCATGTATGAAAATCCCAACATAGCCAACCCCACATCCACGGCTCTATATTTTTTCATTATAGAACACTCTAATAGGATGGGGTGGAAGCAGGTATTTAGGCTGCCAACATCTATGGCTATGGATGCAATCGGAATTAAGAATTATAAAACGTACATAAAAGCATTAAATATACTAATAGATACGGGCTTTATAAGGATGGTTGAAAAGTCCAAAAATCAGTATTCAGCAAACATAATTGCTCTGGTAAAAAATACCAAAGCACTTACCAAAGCACTTACCAAAGCAAGTACAAAGCACATGGCAAAGCAAGTCCAAAGCACGGTTAGTATAGATAAACTATTAAACTTATTAAATAGTAAACCTATTAACGAGGTGATTGAAAAATTAGAATTATTATTTAATTCAGAAACTGAACAACTAGAAGAAATTAAAGAATACAGCCAAGATGTTTTTTTACTTGCTGAATTTTGTGAAAAATATTTAGAGAAAAAATACATCAATAGTTCTTTTGATACGCTGGATAAACTAATGCGAATTGATGGATATTCGGTTGAGCAAATAAAAAGAGCGATAACATTTGCGGTTAATGATAATTTTTGGCAGCAAAATTTTCTATCACCAAACAAGTTGCGTTCAAAAAATAAGGATGGAGTGAAGTATATTGATGTTTTTTTGAAACGTGCTGAAAATAATAAACCAACCGAACCTAAAATAACTCCCATGTACCGATGAAAATAATCTCACTACATACACGCACGGTTTATGAAATAGAACCGAATCGCAACGGGGAGAACTCAATGGTTTGTCCGGAGTGTTCCAAAAATCGCAAGCCGGCTAACCAAAAGAAAAAACCGTTCAACTGGAACAACGAGAAAATGGTTGGCTACTGCAACCACTGTGGGGCAACCTTCATGCTGCATCGAGAGCAAAAGGAGAAAGAGTTTACCGTTCCGCAATGGGAGAATAGAACGGGATTAACCGATAAGGCTGTAAAATGGTTTACCGGACGGATGATAAAGCAGGATGTACTCAATGCAATGGGCATCGTATCGGTGAAAGAGTGGATGCCGCAGTTTCAGAAAGAGGTTGAGTGCATTGCGTTTCCGTACAAAAAGGATGGAGCTGTTGTTAATGTGAAGTATCGGGGAGCGCAAAAATCGTTCAAGGTTGTTTCGGGAGCCGAGCTAATCCTGTGGAATATTGATGTAGTAAAATCAAATAATGAGATTGTAATTGTTGAAGGAGAAATGGATTTGCTCTCTTACTTATGTGTCGGGGTTAAAAACGTGGTGAGCGTACCGGCTGGTGCGAGTTCGAATAGCGATTATTTGAACGGCTACATGGATTGGTTCAACCACATAACAAAGATTTATCTGGCGGTTGATAACGACCCGAAGGGCTATGAACTAAGAAATGAGCTGGAGAGGCGATTCGGAACGGAGCGTTGCGCTGTGGTAAACTTCAAGGATTGCAAGGATGCCAACGAATATTTATTGAAGTACGGAGGGATTGCTTTGGCTGATACGATTAGGGATGCCATTGATATTCCCGTAACCGATATAGTAAACCTGAAAGCCGAACGGGATGATATTTACAACTTCTACCTCAACGGTGAGGATAGCGGTTTGGTGTGGGATGTAACGTTTGATGATTGTTGCAAGTGGGAAACAAGGCGATTAGCTGTGGTAACGGGGATTCCTGGGCATGGCAAGAGCGAATTTGTTGATTACATTGCTGCTAAACTAAACATTGAGCATGGATTCAAGGTTGGCTATTTCTCACCTGAGAATATACCTATCCGCAATCACTATGCAAAGATAGCATCAAAGTTAACGGGTAAGCGATTCAAAGCACCGAACATTGATAACGCTGAGTATGATGAGGTATTCGATTACATTGAGGATAATTTTCACTTCATACTCCCAGAAGAGGATTTAAGTATTGAGAATATTTTGGAGAAAGGTAAATACTTAGTAAAGAAATACGGCATCAAGGTATTCGTTCTCGACCCATACAACAAGATTGAGCATTTGAGGGGAAAGAATGAAACCGAAACGGAGTATATCAGCCGAGTGCTGGATAGGCTTACCATGTTTGCCAAGCGGTACGATGTGCTGGTATTCCTTGTGGCGCACCCTCGAAAGATGGGTAAAGAGAACGGCAAACTTGAGATTCCAAACCTGTACGATATTAGCGGCTCAGCACACTTCTACAACAAGTGCGATTACGGGATAACTGTATTCAGGCTTTACGGCGACAAGGAGAATCCCATCAACGAGGTTTACATACGCTTTCAGAAAATAAAGTTTTCCTACTTGGGCGAAGGCGGTGAGGTGAAGTGTAAAAGGAACTATAACAACGGGCGGTATGAAGCCTTTGATAAGGATGTACTGCAATGGGATAATTCCAACTGGCTACACAAGCGGGAAGTTCCTGCTGAGCTATGGGATTTCGGAGAGATAGATAACAATATACCATTTTAACAAAAACTTAAAATTATGGCACTTCTATTAGGCGACATTTTGAAAACTGTGAAATTTACCGTAACTTGTGCTTGTGGAAACAGCATCGAGTGGGATTTCTCGCAGCCGAGATTGGTATGCAAAAATTGCGGATTAAATTACAATCCGAATGGCGAAGAAAAACCTTCTCAGGAAAATGCGAATAAAGCCATCCTACGTGGCGATATTTTAAACGAAAAGTAATTTTGGTACTACGTACTGCAAAATAATGTTAATGGCTAAAAACGCATATAAGATGGCAAAGAATGGAAAATGGGATTTGGAGATTAAAGTTCTTGAGGATTTTTTCTCAAGGCAAAGGGAATTTCCGTCTGTAAGAATCGGGGCTGTCCAGATTGCCGATGGCAGGAAGTTCGTCGAGGTTGGCATGATGAGAGTAAAGAAGCACAACGGCAATATTCACTTTCGGGCTACGCTGGATGAGCTGCTGGCGTACAAGGATATTTTAGAGCAAAATAGTGAACCGTTTGTTAACTTTTAAAACTTAGAAATTATGAATATAAATCAGATTGCATACGAATTGTATGGAAAGTATTTTGCAGATTTAACACCTGCGCAGCAAGATGAAGTGTGGGCGATTTTCGAGAAAAGAAAGAAAATACATTAACTTTTAAAAACCAAAAGCAATGAAAACACAAACATTTAAAGAAATTTATGCTGAGCTGATAATTCGGTTCGGCGAGGATTGGGAAACGGCAGAGATAGAAGAAAAGAGTTATCCGTTTGATGCTTCAGATTTGCTAAAAGGGAATGTAAAGATTGATGAATTATTTGATGGTGCTTATAGGATTTGGAATAAAAATGGATTAATTTACGATAACGGCACATGGGCAACCCGCAAGCTAACCGAAGCCCCTGAAAAGTGGGTGGTGGAAAAGGATGATGGGCATCCGATGTGGGAAAAATTCAAAAAATGGCAATGTGAGAATGTTGGGAACGTCGGATTTGATTATAAGTTTTACAACAAAGAACATGAATTTGATGATAATTTATTATGTTTCAAAGGTCATCAACTCATTACCCTCGACCAGTGGGCAGAGTTCTTTTTGAAGGAAGAGCCAAAGGCTGGCGAGTGGTGCTACTTTTGGGATGATATTAAGCATCCGGTTATACGGAGATATAATCGGTTGAATAACACCATTGCGTTGTACAAGTACATTGATGAAAGCGAAGGTGGGTGGGCATTTTGCCGTCGCCTCTCCGATGAAGCGCAAGTCATTCTGAACAGAGAGATAGAGAATATCAAAGCGAGATGAAGTACCGTTGCCGATACTGCAAGCAGAAATATGAGCTGATCGAAATGCTAAGGCTGAATCCCCAAGTTTGCCAAAGCGCAGATTGCCGATTACAGTATTACAACGAGTTCAAGGATAAAGTTCATCGGCAAGGCAGAAAGAAATTGGAGCAGCAGCAGCGCAACGAGTTTCGGGCAATGAAAAAAAAAGTAAAGCAGGATAAAAAGTATTGGCGCAAACAAGCAGATGATTGGTTCAGCCGTTACATCAGGATTATCCACCGAGATAGCATCGTGGGTGGTGAGATTTACTGCCGTTGTTTCGTTCGACCGCACCTACTGAAACGTGCTGCCGATATGGATAACGGCCATTGCTTTAGCCGTTCTAACTTACTATTGAGGTTTGATCCTGATAACTGCCGACCGCAGAACCGGAGCGGGAACCGGTACGAGGGCAACAGGGAAACGACACTCTTCATGGAGAAGCTGGAACGGGAGTTGGGAGCCGGGCGGTGGCAACGGCTGCTGGATTTGAAACGGCAAAAGGGCGATGATACTTTGGAATATTACAGGGCGAAAGCCTTGCATTTCAAAGAGAAAGTTACTAACTTACACAGGGAATTGAACTTTAGAAAGTGGTGGTAATATGCTTGCAAAATAACCTATATAAATAGCATCAAATGGTGAAATAATCGCAAAAAAGTTTTTTATTTGGGAAATAGTTTATATATTTTTTACCCTGAAAATTAGAAATCATGGTTGAATCACTCATTTTAATCGAAAGTATTGTAATCCTGATAGCAGGAATTGTATTCTACATATTCGTAGAGATAGACCAGCGTAGGTTTGAAAGGGAGTTTAACGACAAAAAGGACAATCATGGTTGAGCAGGTAATCCAAGTGTGCGCCGATGTGTTCCACGTTAGCGTTGAGAACATCAAAGGCCGAAACCGCAACCGCCTATTCAGCGATGCACGGCGAACGGCCTTTGCGTTAGCCTTAGAGGTTTACAGCAATCGAAACAGGGTAATTACCTTTGTAGATTTAGCCGAGAGAGTAGGTAAGCGGGACCACTCCACCGTATCCTACTCAGTGAAAACGTTCCACTACCTTTGCAAAACGGATACGGAGTACAATCGCAAGGTTCTCCAGTGCCGAACAAGGTTAGGGCTAATCAAAACTGGAGTATTCTGCAAGGATTGCGGCAATCCCGTTCAGCACAAAATTTTAGAACTTTGCAACGATTGCTATGCGTTGCGGGATGCCAACGAGCTGGAAACGATAAAGCACGTATTCTCAACGATGGATAAACTAAACATACCGAATAATGAAAACAAAAACATTCAACCTATCAAGGTTAGAAACAAGCTTAATACTCATTCATGCTCCGAGGTTCAGCGTGGAGATAGTTAACCTGAAAATGCACTCCGAGAGAACCGTTGCGGTAAAGTTGAAAGGAACTGAAAAGGATATAAACGAACTAATCAACTTCATTGATGAGTGCAATAGCGAGTGATGTTTTAGAAAGTTAATGAATATTTTTGCTCAAAATTTGGATTTGCGTTAAAATTAGCTATCTTTACGGAGCAAAAATGAAATTTATGGTCTGGGGTTTGGTTGGTTTTATTGCGCATCGCTCACGGTTTTCGGGTTTGGCCATAACCTTTCATTTTCCGTGGGCGATTGCGGGCTAATTTCATATCAAATTACACAGAATTACAAGCGGGTGGTAACGCTTAAATTTAGTAATAATACGGCAATTAACTATACCACGGGTTATGCGTTGTTATTTATTTTTTATGGAACGAAATTTATTTACTCCAGCTATATCAAAAAAAACCAAAATTGCTTTTTTATGGTTTCCGCCAATAAAAGGCGATAGACATGATTTAAATTTTAAAAGCCTTAAGAATTTTGGAGCTTCAATGATTATAGATGTTTTATTTAATGCTGGATATGATGTTAGAATAACTGACAAAGAAAATGCAAGTAAATATGATATTATATTGATTAGCTTAACTTCTAATTTAGATATGATTGCATTATCAAGATATTTGCATAATTCAAATGAATGGAAAAATAGAAAATTCAAAGTGTTGGCCGGAGGTTTTGGCATGCAAAACTATATTCCTATTTGTGAATATATAGATTATGCTTGGTTTGGAAGAGTTGAAAACGAGATCGTTTGGTTAATAGATAATAATTTAGATGTTGAGCATGGAAGTTTAATTAAAATAGGGAAACATAAAAATGTAAAAATTAACCAAAGTATTGAATTATATCCAAATATTTACACGTTTGGAGGAGGTACAACAAAAGAACAAATATATGGATGCCCAAATAAATGTTATTTTTGCCATTATTCATTTTCACGAAAATATATTAAAACAAATGAAAACTTATACTCTTTTAATCAGGGATACACTTCGAGTATAGAAATAGAACAGTGTAAAAAAGAGTTATATAAAAATTTTTCAATTCCTGAGATCACAAGCTCTATAGATGGTTTTTCTGAAAGATTAAGATTTGCAATGAATAAGAGAATTCCAAACGAACAAATCATAGAATTTGTTAGATATATTACAAGTAATACAACTTGCAAAGCGTTAAGGCTTAAATTATACAATATAACTGGAATTGAAACGGAAACAGATGCAGATTTTGAGCAATTCAAAGAAGTAATTTCAAAAATAGGAGAATTAAAGAAAAATATATCAATAATAATACACAGTACTCCTTTAAACCCAAGCATTTGCACGCCAGCAGCATACGCTCCTATTAATACAACTAAAGATTACAATAAAAATAAAGCGTGTTTAGGCAAAAAAGGTGTTCAGAGGTTATACGAGACACCTTATTTAAAACTTTTAAATGATTTTTTTAGCGAAGATGCAAGCTCACTTTTAGAACATACAATACCAATGCGCACAACATTTAATAATATAGAAATATTTAATATTTTAGCCTATGATAAAAAATACAGGAACTTAAGAACATCTGATAAAATTGAGTATTTAAGCAAAATAAATGGATTTAATGATATTATTAGAGAATACTCAATAAATGAAGAATTACCAACTCAATATGTTAATTCATTCATCGAATATGATAAATTAAAAACAATGCGTACAAAGATGCGAAACGCTCTTTATAATAACGCATAACGTCAAAGGGCTTTGCGTTCGGGCGGAATTAGAAACACAAAATTTGAATTACAGATGAAGTTAAATAGAAATACAGAAGTTGAAAGTTTGCACGTCAGTCCGCCTGACGCAAAACCCGTGTTATACGCTGGGGCGGTTGAAAAGGCGAAGATTTCAATTTATAACGAGGACTGTTTGCAAGCATTAAAGGCAATGGCAGACAATCAATTTGATTTAGCAATAGTTGACCCGCCTTATGGGATAAATTTTGATGGTAACACAACCGTAAAAGGAAAAGGTGGGAAAGCAAGCACATTTTCAAATAAACAGCACCACGATAAAAAAGGGTGGGATAATGAAAGACCAAGTGCTGAATACTTTGCCGAATTAAGGCGGGTTTCAAAAAATCAAATAGTTTGGGGTGGAAATTATTTTGCTGATTTATTACCACCAAAAAAAGGGTGGATTTTTTGGGATAAGAAAATTACAAATGCAAATAACACGAACTTTTCAGATGGTGAACTTGCGTGGACTTCCTTTGATTGTATTTTAAGAAGATTTACTTATGACTGGATAGGGTTCGGTTATTTGAATAATCCACAAGGCGAAAAGAAAATCCACCCGACACAGAAGCCTGTATCTCTTTATAAGTGGATACTTGAAAACTATGCAGAAAAGGGAAGCAAAATAATTGACACACATTTAGGAAGCGGAAGCATTGCCATTGCCTGTTGGGATATGGGATATGACTTAACAGCGTATGAAGTTGACAAGGAGTATTTTGATAATGCTTGCAAACGATTAGAAACGCATAAGGCTCAATTAACGCTATGGTAGCCCTTGCGTATAACACCTTAACTGGTTCTATGAATATGGGGGGGACGGCAAAAATTGAAACACTAGAGATATTCAATTGCGAAAAAATGTATAACTTTGTCGCAGAACAATACGAATACTTAAAACAGCATTTTAGAATTAAATCAAGATACTACGATTAAATGAGCAAACCACGTATCAATAAAATAAAAGCAAAAAAGATAATCCTATCCAAAATGGAAGAGGGGTTAACATTCAATGATACGTATGCAGCGATATGCAGAAATATGCAGTTGTCGGAAAGAGCCTTTGCAAACTATTGGAAAGAATGCCAACAAGAGTATAAGGAGCGTCAAAATAGGCTCGAAAAAGAGAAAGACGACGTAAGGGTCGAGATGGAAAAAGAAGCCGTTAAATACGATATATTGAGCCGTTATGAAAGGCAAGAGATTGCAACCAAAATTGCAAGGAACAATCCGAGGCGAATACCAACGAAATTAGATAAGGACGGCACACCGATTGAGTACGCATTAGTCTATAATTCAGGGGCGGAGGTTATACGGGCTTTGGATTATCTAAGCAAGATAGACGGGGATTACGCAGCGGAGAAACAAAAGGTGGAGTACGAGTATTCAACTGATACCATTCAGCACATTAGGGATGCATTAGGATTACAAGATGTTCGAGAGGAGTGATAAGCAGAAACAGGCATGGGATATGTTCCTGTCGAGTGATGTTCGCTTCATTGGTTACGGCGGGGCGGGCGGGGGGGGCAAATCCTATTTGGGCTGCGATATATTCTCAACGCTCTGCGCCACTATGCCAAACAGCAAGTGGTTCTTTGCCCGCAACACCATGATGGAGGTTCGGGATTCTATGGTTCATACGTGGAGAAAGGTTTGCGGGGCAAAGGGTCTGAAAGGGTGGCGGGTAACGGACAAGAACATTATTTTTATAAACGGCTCCACGATAGATTTTTTGGAATTGCAGTATTACCCTAGAATCGACCCGCTATATGAGCGTTTAGGTTCAAAGGAGTACACGGGCGGTTGGATTGAGGAGGCGGGGAATGTTCACCCTTTAGCGTTTGATGTTTTAAAATCCAAGGTGGGCAGATGGATGAACGAGGAGTTTGGGCTGCCCGGCAAGATATTGGTAACATTTAACCCTAAGAAAAATTGGCTGTACCATACTTTTTATAAACCATACCGTGATAACGAGGAAACAAGCGACACGAAATTTATCCCCGCTCTCTACTCTGATAATCCATGGTTGCCCAAGGAGTATATCGAGAACTTGAGAAATATAAAGGATAAGGCTACTAAGGAGCGACTGCTGCGGGGCAACTTCGATTATGACGATGACCCCACGGCGCTGATTCCCTACGAAAAGATAAGCGCAATATGGAGCAATACGCACATAAAAAAGGATTATGCGAATAGGTACATAACGGCTGATATAGCGAGGTACGGCTCAGATAAGGCAATAATCATGGTGTGGTATGGGTTCGTGATAGTGGATGTGGCGGTATTTGACACTAGTTCGATGGTGGATATTCAGAATACTATTAACTCAATGCGAAGCAAGCACGGCATACCGGCGAGAAATTGTATAGCGGATGAAGATGGGATAGGTGGGGGTATTGTGGATAATTGCGGCATAAATGGATTTGTGAATAATGGTCGCCCATTTGATTCTGCATATTACAACTTAAAGTGTGAGTGCGCCTACTATTTGGCCAAAGCGATGGGCAGCATATATTTTGAGGTGCAAGTATCTGAGGATGAACGTCAGTATATCGAGGAGGAACTGGGGCAAATCAAAACCTACCAAGCGGACACAGACACGAAACTAAGAATACTGCCAAAAGAGAAAGTTAAGGAGAATATTGGACACTCGCCGGACTGGGCGGATAACTTCATAATGCGTATGTTGTTTGAGTTAGGAGAAACGTTTGATGCAAAAGCGTTCGCCCGCCACGTGGAGATGTTGATATAATTTTGTTAAATTTATTTGGATTGATTAAAAATAGTGTATATTTGTGGTAAATAAAAACTTAAAATTATGGCACGATTTAAACTAGAAGATAGGGTGAGGCTGAAATCAACAGGGGTTGAATACTCCATTTCAGCTACCATATCGGTATTTGAGGGAGGCAACATCAACCTTGTTTACGAACTGACCGAGGGCGAAAAGGATGCTTGGGGTGCGTACATCAACACGGGCGAAAGGTATAGAGAGAATGAGCTGGAGCCCGTGGACGTGAAGCGAACCGAGAAAGACGACTTGAAGGAGGAACTGGGTAAACTCACAGGTACTTCCGTGCCCCCTTATGTGAGTGAGAGTGTGGAAAGGTTGACCGAGCGGGTGAATGAAGAGAGGGCGAAAAAAGAATTGCCCCCTATCGAATCAAGTAAGCCCCAAAAGGCAACGCCACGACCAGCGCAAGCTAGAGTGGTTAAGAGAAAGAAGTAAAAAAACTTGAGCTGGCAGAAAAACTGCCATCGTTAAAATAGGATGTGATGACGATTGAGCAGCTACAAGATATTATCAACATGCCAGCCCCCGAGGCTGTGGGATTGCTATGCAGGAGCGATATTAAACTCCCTGACTGGGCGAACGAGTTAGAGCCTCAGTACAACGAGATGAAGCACGCCATCATGCGGGACCACCTACGATACCCGCCAAAAATGCGCAATGGTGTTGACGAGTTCAGGCGCATACCCTTGGCAAAGCAGAAAGAAGCCGTTAACAAAATGTCTCAATCCCTTTTTTACACCGATGTGGTGCGAAAGTATGATATACCGATTGATGACAGTGCAGCGGACGAAGCGAAAGAGCTGCTAGAAATGGCGTATAAGGTGGTTAACGCTGTGGATAGTTTGAATATGGAGCGGGGAAAGGAGCTGTTTAAAAGTTGTCAGGTGGCAACCGTTTGGCGTTTGGAAAAAAAACCGAGCAACATTAAGGGGGAAAAATCGGACTACACACTAACACACAATCTCTATTCACCCGCACTGGGATACAAACTTTATCCGTATTTTTCCGATGAAAAAACGCTATTAGGGATAAGCATAGCGTGGCTGGATGCAACGGATGCTACCGATAAGCTGATAACCTACTTAAATGGGGCAGTGATTACTTATGAGAATGGCGGTCAGGGGTGGAAGCAAAAGAGTTTAGAAAAGCTAGAGCATGACATACTGACGGTTGTTTATACGCATATTCCCGAGCCCGTATGGGGTGGCGATGGGGGCACGAAGCTGGTTGAGATAATGGAGGATATACTATCCAAACAGATGATGTACATTGATAAAAATACCGTGCCGACCTACGTGATTTACAAGGGCGAAAATGGACGGGTGAGCAATGTGGAAGAGAAACCTGATGATGCTAGGAGGGTGATTGTGGTGGGCAAAGACGGCTTTATGAACGCTATTCAGTGGGAAGGAGCAAAGGAGGCCGTGGAGTGGCAGTACCGAACCATCGAGGAGCAGTTCTACCAGCAGACCCAAGTTTTTAACAACTCACCGAGTGCTATGCAGAAAACGCCGCTCAGTGCGGACAACAAGGAAATATTACTCTTTGATAGCAAGGCACGGGCAAAGGATTATGGTGGGGAATACGTTTACATGCTTAACGAAGAGTTTGAACTGGTTAGGCAGCTACTTTCGGTGCAGTACCCACACATGGCCGATGCGTTTGGCCGTTTGAATTGTAGAAGCGTAATTACCCCATACAGCGTCAGGTCGCTGAAAGATAGGGCTGAGAGTGTGAAGATTGCTAGGGATGCGGGGGTACTGAGCATTCAACAGGGAGTTGAGGAGTTAGATTTAGCGGACAATGTGAGCAACGAGGTGGATCAGATACTGAATGAGCGAAACCAAGAGATAACCAACTTGCTATGAAACTAAGCGGGTACGATAGACGGCATGAAGCGAATGTACGTAGGTACATGAAGGAACTACGGGCTATCTACCTATCAGTAATTGGCAGCGTATCTGAAATGACCGTGGGGCTATCCAATCTTGAGTATGCTTTCAGGAATCACCCCGTGCTGAACAGGAAGGTGAATGAACTATTGCGGGCAATGCACGGAGATGTGTTTGCATTAATCGTCAACGGTATTTATAGCGAGTGGGCCGTTGGCAATGAGAAGCACCATGCGTTATTTAATTTGGCTTTCGGCAAGAATGCGAACCGATTGCCACAACTGGCACTCAACAGGTATCTGGCATCAAACATTGCCGCACGGGATGCATTTGCGGGTAGGATAGAGAACGGTTTGAACCTGAGCCAAAGAATATGGAGAAATACCAACCAGTTCAAACAGGAGCTGGAGCTCGCTTTGGAATTTGCGGTGAGCAAAGGGCAATCGGCAAAAACAACGGCTGTTCAGATAGGCAGGTACTTGAATAATCCCATAAAGCTGAGAGAGAATGTACAAACCCGTTTTGGTGAACAGAGGCTGCTGGATGCGGTGGACGTATCGAGACCCAAGGCGGGCATGTATAAATCGAGCTACAAGAATGCTTTGAGGCTGACGCGCAATGAAACTAATTTTGCCTACGAAACGGCTCAACAGATACGGAGACAGCAGCAGGATTTTATAGTGGGTATAGATATTAGCGTTGCTCCGAACTACGACAGGGAATTGGATAAGGGAGGTATCGTATGTGCTGACTTGCAGGGGCGATACCCAAAGGATTTCGATTTCTCGCAAAAATGGCATGTAAACTGCAGATGCGTTGCGACCAGCATTTTGAAAACAAGACGTGAGATGGATATGGATGCTGACAATCTCATTCGTGGAGGTGAGCCGAGTGCAGCGAGCGTTAACACAGTGAGGGAGGTCAGCAACATGGAGTATATTAACGAGGTTAAGGAGTTAACAAAGAATTGGAAACGCAAACCGATATGGCTAACGAATTTGAATTGATGAAAAAAGTATCAATAAATATGGCTACCTACCCGAAGACCCGCAGGTACTGCAAACAGGTTTTGGATGGGCTGGTGGACGTGAAGTGTGATATTGTCAGGGTGTACCTGAACGAGTACACAGAGATTCCCGATGAGTTTCCTAAGGGCGACAAGTTCCACTACCATTTGGGCGATGAGAATATTATGGATTCGGGCAAGTTCTACTTCATGCAGCCGAACGAGTACTATTTCACGATTGATGACGATTTACTCTATACACAGGAATATTTTAGGAAGAGCCTAGAGTTTATGAAAGAAACGGGGGATGTGGCAGTAACGACTTTTGGAAAGGTGCTAAAGCCGCAGCCCCGGCACTTCGTGGACGTAGAAATGGTGGTATCGTGGCGGGATGACGTAAAAGATAATTATATCTGCAATGTGGCGGGGACGGGTCTGTCTCTATTTGACACAGATAAAATATACTTCAACTCAAACTACTTCAAGCACCACGGCATGACCGATTTGGAGGTTGCAAGGATATTCCAAGTGAGGCAGTTCCCTATTATTTGCCGAGCGCACGAAGCGAGTGAAGTGAAGTATTTAGCCGACGATTTCAAGGAGACGTTATGGGATAGGCGGGAAGAACTGGTTGAGAAGCATGACGAAATATTGCGCTCAGTGCCCGAATGGGCCCTATTTGAACACAAGCGGGTGCTATGGCTCACGAACTATATCCACGACACGCTTATAAATGATGAGAAAATAACCCGAAGCGGGCAATACCTTTGGATTAGGTCAATGGGCGCAGACGTGAGGCGTTGGGCGCAAATAAGGGATAAAGAGAGCATAAATGATTACGATATAATCCACATGAACCTTGCCCCGAACGACCTAGACCTAGCGTTGGAGGTTCGCAGCATTTTGGGCGAAAAATCTAACACGAAGCTGATTTGTCAGGCAGACCACGGGGTTGACGTTATGAATGGGGTGTTCAACTTTCAGCTATTCAAGCAGGCGGTCAACGCAGCCGACTACGTCATAGGCGTTGAAGAGATGCAATGCAGGATGTTGAGGTTCTTGACCCAAAAGCCCGTGATTGAGATTAACAACCCCGTTGACGTTGAGTTCGTGAGGGGAGTGCAGGGATTAACTCAAGAGAATAGGGTGGGCGTGATTTCACATCGCTACCAAGCGCACGAGGCGTATTTGTGTCAGGCATTTGATAGGCTGTGTGTTCCCGTTGACCTGTTGGCGTATCAGGGTCAAGACGCCATTAGGCTGATGAAAACCTACGACACCATATACGGCGATACCGACTATTTGAACTTCCTGAGACTTCTAACGAAGTACAAGGTTCTGGTTGACGGGCATTTGAGCTACTCGATTGGCAGGGTGTGCATGGATGCAGCCGCTTTGGGTATTCCGATGATTTGCAGCGAGCGGAGCGAAACGGCAAAGGTTCTATACCCACATACGCTGGTTAATCCCTATGACGTTGGGGAGATAAGAGAGTTAACCGAAAGGTTATTGAATGATATAGTATTCTATCACAACGTGGTCAGCACAGCATTGGAGCGGGTGGCAGAATTTGATATGTTTAAAACTAAAACGAGACTGTTGAATCATTTGAGCAACGATTGATTATATTTACAAAATTGGACAAACCAAAAAAACTTGAATTATGAGGGACAAAATCCTAGAAACACTGAAAGGCGCACGTGAGCAAAACTCACAGGTAAGCGACCGCACGTTGGAGGGGCTGGCAGACCAGTACTCCAAATTGATTACCACCGATGAGCAGTTGGAGGCTATGGATGCTAAGGGGCTGCTTGAGAATTTGCAGGGTAATATCAACTTCGTTTTGAAAGGCGAATCTGATAAGCTGTTAGCGAAACATCAAAAGGAGCTGGAGAATTTAAAGGCACAACAGAAAGTTGAGCCGAAAAAAGAACCCGAACCACCAGATAACGATGCAGTAAAAACGCTGCAAGAACAAATCCAACATTTGGCCAACCAAATGAAAGACCTTCAGGAGGGGGCTATCAAAGAGGGGAGGCTGGCAAAGATTCAGAAAGCATACGCAGGAATGCCAAAGGCTCAGGTTGATGTTGAGCTATCCCTTTACGAATCGGTGTACGCTGGCATGAGTACGGACGTGTTTAACTCTATGATTGAGCAGAAAACGGAGGCTAACAAGGCGTTTGTTGATTCTGTAAAAGCGAAAGGGTTGGACTTCACCGTACCCAGCAGGGCGCAGGCACAAGACGACGACGGGCAAACGCCTGTGCTAAAAAAAGCCCGTGAAATGGTTAATAAACAAAACAAAGAGAAATGAGACAAATTCAAACCTATGAGGATGTTCTAACGCGAAAGAACATCATCAACAAGGACAAGGCGTGGGACATTCCTGGGGGTGTGAGCCTTCGGACTTCCAACCTTGTCGCAGGGAACTATTTGCCAGAGGGGACTCCCATTTCTGCACCATCAAGCGGCTTGCGCTACGTGTGCAAGCAGGCGGTGGTGGAGAAGGGGTCAACAGCAAAGAGTTTCAAAGTCAAGCAGGGTTCACACCACTTCAAGGCGGGAGACCTTGTAACCCTAGGCAATACGAACGGCACGGCATGGCACATTGCCAGTGTTTCAGCCCCATCAGGGGGGATAGAGAAGATTAACCTATCCACAGCCATAGGCTTCCCTGGCACTTCGCAATCGTTCTTCATCTACGAGGCGAACACGACAGGTACGGGTGCGGCATTGAAGCGCACGCCTGATGCTATCCTAAAGTACCCGATTGAGGTGCCGAAAGACCAGATGGTAATTTTTGGCGCAGATGCGTACACACGTGCTGACGTGGTAGAGGGTGCAATAGGCGATAAGTACCTAGAGCATCTAAAGTTCATTAACGTTGTTAAATATTAAGGGAGGGAATAGACATGGCAAAATCACAACCACTAAGTCCAACGGGTCAACTCTTGACCATCGAGGATATAAGGGCGTTCTACGATGCGAACCCCCTCCCCACGTCTGCCATTGATGTGCATTTCCCACTTTCGCAGACTATGGACGGCTCATGGCGAACGATAACGAACGCTATGGGTGAGATGAACATTGCTGCCGACCCGATTCAAAACAAGTCCAGCATTCCCGTTTCGGGGCGCAGGGGTTACAAGTCGGTTCAGGGTGAACTAGCGACCTTTGGCAAGGCGTTTGAGATGGATGCTGCTGACTTTGAGCGTTGGCATAAATTGCAGGAGAATTTCGCACGTGCTCAGAATGCTGATGCTGCAGCTCAACTGCTGGCTTTTTGGGACAACGATTTGGCGAATGTTCGCAGGGCGTTAGAGAATGAGCGCAGGTACTTGGGCTACTCGTTGATTAGTAACGGGTGTTCCTTGGAGTTCGCCGCAGCCAACAGTCCATATTTGGCAGGGCTGGCCGCTATGCAGTACCCAGTCCAGACGTGGCAGAAAGAAAAGACAGGAACTACTTGGACGAACGCTGCTGCAACCATCATTGACGACATCAAGGCGTTCTTCATTGACCTACCCAAATCGAAGGGGATTAGGATTCGCAGCGTCAAAGTGAGCGGCGAGCTATTTGGCTATATCCGTGCGAACACACAGGTAAAGAGCTATTGCGCTACCCTAGTGATGCACCTAATGAGCCAAAACATTCCGCCATCACTGGAGACTGTGAACGCCATGCTAGCCATTTATTTCGGCGTGGACGCTATCCAAATCGAGATAATTGACGACCAGATTACGAGGGAAAATGCTGACGGGTCGTACACTACTTCCAACCCATTCAATTCGATTATGGCTGTGGGTTCGCCCGAGCCAGCCGTGGGTCGATTCGAGTGGAAGCAGATTTACACGGAATCCCCACAGAGGGAGACCTACCAATCGTTCTTCATGGTTGGTTCGTACAAGGAGGAGAAAGATGTACCTTATGGAAAGGTTTACGGCAAGGCGAATGCGTTCCCAGTCGTTGACGCATACTCCCACATGGTATTTTTAAAAACTAATGCAGCTGCTTGGTGATGACGGTGAGTGAAGCCATACACGCCCTAACAGCATACCCCGTTCCGAAAGGTACTGTTTCCCTTATCTGTGCGGGTAGGGGCTTGCAGGCTGATGGCGAGCTGGTGGTTGGCAGGGCGTGGCATTTGGCACGAGCTGATTTGTACATGTGGCTCGCTAAGGCTCCAAACATTCGTGAGCAGGAGGTTGCTATTTCGTTCACAAGCGATGAGCGCAAGGCGTTAATCCGTGAGGCGAATAGCATCTACGATGAATACGGAGAGGGAGGCGGAGGCAAAGTTGGCTATGTAGGTGAAAATTTCAATTCGATATAATCATGGTTGAACTGGGTGAAATATCATTCTATACGGGTACAAGCACAACGGGAAC
>Ga0255347_1003032_pt1 | contig 22491 bp, 21 predicted proteins | sample wastewater_treat_2_FD_192479 | JGI IMG/M metagenome (GOLD analysis project Ga0255347, IMG submission 192479) | Wastewater microbial communities from Lulu Island WWTP, Vancouver, Canada - plant24 | ecosystem: Engineered > WWTP > Wastewater > Unclassified | place: Canada: Vancouver, British...
AGTCATAACAGCCTTAAGACTGAGATCCCGGTTGTTGAAAAGCCCGGATCGACTCTTGCAGAATCCTTCCGTTCGGTCCGTACAAACCTGAAGTTTTTTATAAAGGATACAAAAAATCCTGTTGTATCTGTTAGTTCCACGATTAGTTCTGAAGGAAAAACATTTATTTCTATTAATCTTGCAGCAATAATAGCATCGAATAATAATAAGGTTCTCCTGATCGGATTGGATCTGAGAAAGCCGCGAATCCATAGGATATTCGGGATTGATAATGACAACGGCATTAGTAATTATCTGATAGGACAGGAGAAATATGAAAACATCATTTTTGAAACCGGAATAGAGAATCTCTGGTATACACCATCGGGCCCGGTTCCACCTAATCCTGCTGAATTGATCGATTCTTCGGCCATGATCGAATTTATTGAAAAGGCAAAAAAGGAATTTGACTACATAATTCTTGATACACCTCCTGTTGCAATTGTAACTGATGCTCTTCTTCTTTCACCTTTAACGGATTTTTATCTTTTTGTAGTCCGACAACGCTATACTACTAAAAACACTCTTGGCCTTATTGAAGAATTGTATCGTAATGAAAACATCAAAAGTCTGGGAATTGTTATAAACGACATTAGTATTACAGGTTATTACGGTTATGGATTGAGGTACGGTTATTCTGGCGGCTATGGCTATTCATACGGCTATAACTACTACGGACATGGATATTATGGTAGGTATGGGGCTTCTGAAAAAGTAAATGGCTATTACACAGAGGAGTAGATTATATTTCATAGAAATAAAGAGTATTCAGTTTTAAATCCATATTTGCTTATACCGTATTAATTGACGGTCATAGTTAATCATGTTTACTTAATTTGACTTCAATGTGCTCTGTTTTAGGACAGTCGGCTATAATTCAATCACTATAAATTATTATAGAAGCATAATTATTACAAAAATAAATTTGACCTCATTAGATCTATTTTTTAATAGTGATTTAATTTGGTGTAAGCAAAATTTTCCCGGTGATTTTGAATTTATTGATGAATCAGTAGAATTATTAGATTTTCAGGAGTTTGAGTTGTATAAATTATGCAAACATCAAATTATAGCTAATAGTACTTTTAGCTGGAGGATGGTATGGTTGAATGAAAATCAAGATAAAATAGTCATAGCACCTGAGAAATGGCATGCTAACTCAAGGCTTAAGGCAAAATACAGAAATGGGAATTTAATAACTGATTCCTGGATTAATTTATAATTTCAGTTAATGGAGGGGAACCTCAGAAGTAAAGTAGTAGGATCATTCTTTTGGGTATTCATTGATTCATCAGTTCAGCGGGTACTTCAATTTATAATCGGTATTATATTGGCAAGGATCCTCCTGCCCGAAGAATTTGGTCTGCTAGGAATGATTGTAGTATTTATAAAATTCTCAGAATTATTCATCGATAGCGGTTTCAGTTTTGCTCTTATCAGGAAAGAAAAAGTTGCGAGAATAGAATATGAAACAGTATTTTGGTTCAATACTTGTATCAGTATATTATTCTTTATATTATTATGGTTTTCATCTCCTTTTATTGCTGATTTTTTTAATAAACCAATACTTACCGGAATTGTCAGGGCTGTAAGTTTCGGATTACTCATTAATGCTACAGGCAGTATCCAAAACATAAGACTGCGCAGGGATTTAAAATTTAAAGAATTAGCAATTACTGGTATTTCATCAAAACTCATTTCCGGCATAACAGCTATTTTTTTAGCAATTAATGGATTTGGTGTTTGGGCTTTGGTTTTTCAACAATTGTTAAATAATTTTCTGCGAGTAGGATTTATGTTCTTTTTTAACAGACTATTACCTCGTTTAAAGTTTTCTTTAAGGTCATTTAAAGAACTATTTAGTTTCAGTTCAAAATTATTATACGGTGGAATTGTATCTTCTGTTGTAAGTAATATATATCCCATTATAATAGGTAAATTTTTTTCTGCAAGTGATGTGGGTTTTTTTGATAAGGCAAAAACAATCCAGGGAGCTCCGGTTCAATTTTTTACCGGGATTGTTCAGCAGGTTACATTACCCACATTTGCCAAGATCCAGAATGAGAATGACAGATTTAGAAATGCCTACAGGAATGTAATCAAGATCTCTTTTTTTGCGATTATCTTACCATTAGCTTTGATAGTGATATCAGCAAAGCCTCTAATAGTAGTCTTATTAACAGATAAATGGTTGCCAGCAGCTGAAATCCTGCAAATAATTGCACTTGGTGGAATGTTTTACCCACTTAGCGCATTAAATGTAAATATCATTGGTTTAAAAGGAAGATCAGACCTGGTTATGTATCTTCAGTTTTCCAAGGATGCACTCACGATTTTAGGTGTGTTAGTCGGTATATGGTTTGGAATTAGGGGCTTGGTTATAAGTTATACTATAACCTGTATTTTTGCATATTTATTAAATGCCCTGTTTTCCAATAAAGTGATTGATTATCCATTCTATGATCAACTCTATGATATATTACCTTTTGTTTTACTGGCTTTAGTCACGATGTTATTAGCTGGTCTGGCAGGGTTTCTGGTTGATAATTTATTAATTAAGTTAATAATTATATGGAGCACAGGGCTGATTGTTTATTTTTTATTGGCTTATATTCTGAACTTTAAGGTATTGGATGAGTTAAAAAAGATATTATTTGAACTTTTAAGCAGGATTAAATGAATAATAAACCTATTTATGTAACCCAACCTTCATTGCCATCCCTGGAGGAATATACTGACTATTTAAAAAAGATTTGGGAATCAAAAAGGTTGACTAATAATGGCCCTTTTCATCAGCAGTTTGAAAAAGAATTGGCAGAATATCTGGGTGTAAAATATCTTTCACTTTTTGCAAACGGCACACTTGCCCTAGTAACAGCTTTACAGGCATTAAGAATTGCCGGAGAAGTAATTACAACACCTTTCAGCTTTGTTGCAACAACTCATTCATTATGGTGGAATAATATCAAACCGGTATTTGTAGATATAGAACCGGACTATTTTACACTTGATCCTGAAAAGATAGAAGCTGCAATAACACCACAAACAACTGCCATTCTTCCTGTACATGTATATGGAAACCCCTGTAAGATTGATGAAATACAGAAAATTGCAGATATTTATGGTTTAAAAGTTATTTATGATGCGGCTCATGTATTTGGTGTGAGGATAAAGGGGAATTCAATATTAAACTTCGGAGATCTCTCTGTTTTGAGTTTCCATGCAACAAAAGTGTTCAACACTTTTGAAGGCGGAGCAATAATTTGTCATGATGAAAATACAAAGAAGCGGATTGATCATCTGAAAAATTTTGGTTTTGCAGGAGAAACAACTGTTATCGCACCAGGAATCAATGCCAAGATGAATGAACTGCAGGCAGCTTTCGGTTTAATTCAGCTAAAGCATATAGATGAATATATCTCCAGACGAAAGGAGATAGCTGAATTATATAGGAAAGAATTATCCGGTGTTAAAGGGATTAGAGTTCTGTATGATATTGAAGGGGTAGATCATTCCTATACCTATTTCCCTGTGCTTGTTGATGAAAATCTTTATGGTGAAAGCAGGGATGATTTATATGAAAGACTTAAAAAGAACAATATTTACGGCAGACGATATTTTTATCCCCTTATAAGTCAATTCCCTACATACCGGGGATTACCATCTTCGAAACCAGAAAACCTTCCTATTGCTTCAAATATAGCAGACCATGTTATTTGTTTACCAATTTACCCTGACTTAAAGGGAGTAGATATTGATAAAATTTTGAGTGTTATAATACGTTAATATATGAAAATATTAGTTACAGGCCAATGTACACTTCATTGGGGTAGATTGGAAAATGGCAATATTGGGAATTATTATATAACTGAAACAACATTCAGAGAATTACACAGAGTTTTTCCTGATGCGGAGATTATCACTACTTTTCAAATGACGGAAGAGTTTTGTTCCAGGGAAAATGTCAGTGTTGTACCTATGGAACTTTATTATAACTGGGATGAAAATGACCTTCCAAATGCCATAAAAGAACTTGGTATCGCAGAATTGTACAGTAAGACAGGTAAATGTTTTTGTACAACTCCTTACATCGAACTGATTTTATCAAGTGATTTAGTAATAGATTTTAGTGGTGAAATGTGGGGTTATCATGCTGATTTGGTTGGAGAGAACAGATTTTTAGTGGGTCTTATTAAAGACAGGATTCCACAATTATTAGGAAAACCCACAGTAATGTTAGCTGGTACACAGGGAAGATTTCCTGATCCTGACATTAAAAAATTCGCTAAAGTAGTATTTGAGGGATTTAATCTTGTTGCAAACCGGGAAGCGGAAACGGAGAAGTTATTAATTGAGGATGGTTTCAATGTTGGGAATGTCAGAAATTATGCATGTCCTGCATATCTTTTTGAACCTTATAAAGAGGCTGAAATGAAAAAGATCTTTGAAAAGGAAGGTCTTAATAGTATTAAAGAGAAAGTCGGGTTTATTATATGTGGTTTTAATATGTTAAGTGAACCTTATGATAAATGGCCTAGGGAAAACGAAGAATATATTCAATTTGCAGAAGTTATAGAGTATCTGGTAAAAAAACTCAAACAAACGGTTTTTCTTTTATCACATTCTAATGGATTCTCTCTGCCACCTGATTTTAAATTAAAAACGGGCAGAGATTTCCCGATTTTAAAGCAATTACGTGATGTTGTTATTCAACGTGGTAATGTTGATATAAGTTTTGTTAAACTAATTGAAGGACCTTATAATCCATGGGAAACAAAGGCTATTCTCGGTAGTTTTGATATGGTAATTTCCGGCAGGTTACATGCTTCAGTTGCCGCGATTTCCCAATCAGTTCCAACTGTTGTCCTAATGCACGGGCAAGGACAAAAATCTCATAAGACAATAGGGTTTTTCGATATAGCAGGAATTCCGGAATGTGTTGCTTATCCTAAGAGTTCAGATGAAATGATAGAAACAATTGGTTATTGTTGGAAAAACAGAGAAAAAATAAGGCATCATTTAAACAATAGAATTCCTGAAGTAAAACAACTTGCCCGTGATAGTTTTGATGCAATAAAAAGTGTCCTGCTTAGAACAAATGGATAATAATATTCTTGATAAAGGGATTAATAGTTGTACAGGTTGTGGAGTTTGTGCTATCTCTTGTCCTGTCTCTGCAATTACAATTGGATTTTCTTACGAAGGGTTTTTGATCCCTGAAGTAAATAATCATTTATGTACCAATTGCGGTATCTGTAAGGATGCTTGTTATCAGTATTATAATGGCTCCTCATTAAAGTTCGGTTCAGATTTCAATGGCAAACCGGTAATAGCTGTATTGAATAATTATATGGAACAAATGAGTGAAGTATCTACTGCAGGTGTTGCTACCCAATTAGCCAAATATTATTATAAAGGAAACTATAATGTCTGTGGTGTAATACTCACGTCTGATAATGAAAAATGTGAACATATTGTTGTAAGCAATGTTGAAGATATTAATAAAATAAAAGGTTCTAAATATCTTCAAAGTAATACTGTTAAAGGTTTTCAGAAGCTATTGAATTCAGAAAAGAAATCAATAGTATTTGCTCTTCCATGTCAAATATTTGGATTAAGACAACTAATTCGACAAAGTAAATTGGAAGATAAATTCATTCTTGTTGATCTTTTTTGTGCAGGAATACCAACAATAAATCTGTGGAGAAAATATATAGAATTCATTATAAGAATAATTGGTTTATCAGATGTAAGCAGTGTAAATTTCAGAAGTAAAGCACAAGGATGGCATAAATTTTCAATTGAGTTAACAGATAAAAATGGTAAAATATACAGGCAAAATATTTTCAACGATTTGTTCTTTTCGTTTTATCTTAAAAGAATATGTCTTAATAAAGCTTGTTATGATTGTATGTTTAGAAATGGTATAGCATTTTCTGATATTAGACTGGGAGATTTTTGGGGTGAAAAATACAGAATGTTTGATGATGGTGTTGAACTTGTAGTTTTAGTTACTAAAAAAGGAGAAGATGCATGGAATAATGTTAAATCTGCATTTAGATTTGAATATTGTCAAACGGATGATATTTTTAAGTCTCAAAAGATACTAAGGATTTCTTTTCCTGAAGAGTATGAAGTTATTTTGAAAAGTCTTGCTTCAGAAGAAAAGCTGGAAGTTATTAATTCACAATTCAAAATAAATCTTAAGGGTTATAAATAAAATCAGATTGGATTTATGAAAATTGGAATAATGCAGCCTTATTTCTTCCCATACCTGGGATATTTTAGTTTGATTAAACATACAGATAGGTTCATACTGTTTGACACGGTTCAGTTTATCAGGCATGGCTGGATTGAGCGAAACAGAATATTAAATCCTAATGGAGACTGGCAATATATAAAAGTTCCATTAGTTAAATTTTCACAAAGCACAATAATCAAGGATATTCAAATAAATAACAATATCAGCTGGAGAGAGAAAATTTTTGCTCAACTACAACATTATAAAAAAAAAGCCCCAAATTATACGATAGTAATTGAATTATTGGAAGACATTTTTTCAGCAGATTATTTTGATATTGTAAGTTTGGATCTTAATTCATTAATAAAAGTTGCTGATTATTTAGGAATTGATACAAGCATTGAAGTCTTTTCTTCGATGGGTTTAGCGATTGAGAAGGCTAACGCCCCGGATGAGTGGGCTTTGAATATTTGCAAAGCCCTGGGGAATGTGGAGGAATACTGGAACCCTCCTGGCGGGGCTTCTTTTTTTGACAGGGTTAAATATGAAAATGCAGGTATCAATCTGAAATTTCATTCAATAAAACTTACAGAATATATACAAAGGCAGAGTATTTTTATTCCGGGTCTTTCGATAATTGATGTAATGATGTTTAATAGCATCAATGATATAAATGAAATGCTTGATAATTATGAATTCGTTTAAGTATGCAATTAATCAGGCAAAATGTGAAGACATTGAAAAACATTTGCTTCAATGTTCAGAATTATTTTCTCCTGCCTTGGATACCTATGTAAGCATCCCTGATTATTCAAAAAAAATAAAGGATAATGCTATTACTGTTGAGGCATGGAACTCAGGTGAGTTGATAGGATTAGTTGCATGTTATTTAAATAATGATAGAACACGTGAAGGGCATATAACTAATGTTAGTGTAATACATGCTTTTCAGGGTAGAGGTATAGCAAAACAATTAATTCGTAATACAATTGAGGAAGCATTAAGAAAAAATTATAAAACATTAACTCTTGAAGTTGAAATAGATAATAAACAGGCAATTGAATTATACAGGCAATCTGGTTTTGTACTAAATGGGAGATTGGGTAGCAAGTATCTTATGATAAATAGATTGCTTGAAAACAAAAATGTATTAGTTTCTATATGTTGTGTAACCTATAACCATGTAGAATACATACGGGATACCCTTGAGAGCTTCTTAATGCAAAAAATAGATTTTCCAATTGAAATTTTGATACATGATGATGCTTCAACAGACGGCACAGTTGAAATAGTAAAGGAATATGAAAGAAAGTATCCTGAAATTGTTAAGCCTATTTTTCAAAAAGAAAATCAATATTCTCAAGGGATAGGCATATCAGCAACTTATCAATATCCCCGCGCCAGAGGTAAATACATTGCAATTTGTGAAGGGGATGATTACTGGACAGATCCAAACAAATTACAGAAGCAGGTGGATTTTCTTGAGAATAATACAGAGTTCGGGCTGGTTTTTACTGATGTGCAAATCATTGATAAAAATAATAGTGTAATAGAAAACGGGGCATATAACATTTGTAAACGATATTCCAGTGGATGGATTTTTACTGAGCTTCTAAAAGGTAATTTTATAAATACCTGTACAGTGGTACTTAGAAAAGATCTGATACCCTCAAGTATGAATAATCCTGATAAGACGTGGTTTATTTATGATTACTGGCTGTGGTTGAGAATAGCGATAAATAGTAAAATCTGCTTTATGAATGAGATTACAACTGCTTATCGTATCCTTGACAACAGTGTTTCTCGCTCTCCTGGTTTTAAAGATAGGCGCAAATCGTATTATTTATTCTCAGATGTTCTTGAAGCTTTTGGAAATGAAAACAAAAGAGTTTTAGCGAAAGAAGAAAAAGAAATTATATTACGTAAACTTATTTCATTATTCTTTCAACCTTACGGGAGTTTCAGTCTCAAGTTAAAACTGTTGGGTTTAATTGCAAAATATTTCCCCGGACTTGTCGGATTTATTCATATTTTAAAATCCAAATACAAACCAGTATCTGTTAATTAAAGCTCTCAAATGAAAACACTAATCCTCGCAGGCGGTTATGGTACCCGGTTAAGTGAAGAGACTCACTCAATCCCTAAACCCATGGTTGAAATAGGAGGTAAACCCATATTATGGCATATAATGAAAATATACAGTCATTATGGATTCAACGATTTCATTATTCTATGTGGATACAAGGGTTATGTAATAAAAGAATATTTTTCAAATTATTTTCTTCATCATTCGGATATCAGTATAGATCTGGCAAAAAACGAGATGAAGATCCTAAATAATCCTAGTGAACCATGGAATGTAACTTTGCTTGATACCGGCATTGATACGCAAACCGGTGGAAGGGTATTACGGGCCAAGCCTTTTATCCCGAAGGGAGATCCGTTTTTCTTAACATATGGTGATGGATTAACCGATGTCAATATCAGCAGTTTATTGGAATTTCACAAATCCCATAAGGGAATGGCAACTATTACTTCTTCACAGCCTGAGGGTCGTTTTGGCGCTCTCGATATTATCAATGGGAATAAGGTCAGTAACTTTGTAGAAAAACCCCGGGGTGATGGATCATGGATTAATGCCGGGTATTTTGTATGCAAATATGATGTATTCGATCTTATTGATGAAGGAGACGAAACGGTTTGGGAGAGATCACCTCTTGAAAATCTTGCAGCTGCTGGTCAATTATTTACGTATAAGCATTTTGGATTCTGGCGACCAATGGATACGTTGCGTGACAAGAAAGCTTTAGAGGAGATGTGGCGTACAGGAACAGCTAAATGGAAAGTATGGTGAAACTGATAAATACATTTAAAGATAGACGTATAATTGTTACGGGGCATACTGGATTTAAGGGTTCATGGCTTACTCTCTGGCTAAGTATGTTGGGAGCTAAGGTAACGGGTATATCATTAGATCCAAAAGATCCACTGGATGCATATTATGCGATGGGAATAAAAAATTTATCAGAAGACCTTAGGCAGGATATTAGAGAGTTTAAAGGATTGTTTAATATTATTAATAGTACTGAACCGGAAATAATATTTCATTTAGCTGCTCAGCCGCTTGTATCCCAATCTTATTTACAGCCACTGGAGACTTTATGTACAAATATTATGGGTACTGCAAATTTACTGGAAGCATGCAGACTAACACCTTCAGTAAAGACTATAATCGTTATTACCACAGATAAATGTTATGAAAACACAGGAAAGCATTTACCTTACAATGAAGATGACAGACTTGGAGGTGAAGATCCTTATAGCTCAAGCAAGGCTGCTGCCGAGCTTGTTGTAAATTCATATCGAAAATCTTTTTTTAGTTCTGCCAATTCTCCGGGAATTGCCACCGCAAGAGCAGGGAATATTATAGGAGGTGGCGATTGGGCTGAAAATAGAATAGTCCCGGATTGTATCAGAGCATTAAAAGAAGGTCGACAGATTTTAATCAGAAATCCCACTTCTGTCAGACCATGGCAAAATATACTTGAACCACTATATGGATATATTATTCTGGCTGAAAAATGCTTTACAAATAATAAATTATTCAGTGAAGCGTGGAATTTTGGTCCTGAGTGTAATAGTGTTTATAATGTATGGCAGCTAGGTGAAGGAATTATTAAAGCATGGGGTAATGGTACCTTAGTCAAATCCGGAGAAAAACAAAAGATTAAAGAAGCTGACTATCTTAGTCTGAATATAAATAAGGCAAAGGAAATGCTTAGTTGGACCCCTGTATTAACTTTTCAGGATTCAGTTGGCTTAACTGTGGATTGGTATAAAGCTCAAGCTGAAGGGAAAGATATGCTTAAGTTCAGCATTGAACAAATAGAAAATTATATGCAATTAATTCAATGATAATTAAAGAATTAAAGTTAAAGGGAGTCTATGAGATTACTTTAGTTGCGAACATAGACCACAGAGGTTTTTTTATGCGAACTTATGACAGGGAAACTTTCCGGAGCTACGGTTTGGATTGTGACTGGTTGCAGGAAAATCATTCGCATACTAAGCTAAAAGGTACTATCAGGGGCTTGCATTTTCAAGTTTCACCCTTTTCGGAGACCAAATTGGTTAGGTGTATTAGAGGGAAAATTTTTGATGTTGTTGTAGATATTAGAAGAGATTCGAATTCTTTTGGAGAATGGATTGGTATTGAGTTAAGTGAAGAGAATAAGAAAATGTTATTTATTCCCAAAGGATTTGCACATGGCTTTTGTACTTTAACTGATTTAAGTGAGGTAATGTACAAGGTTGATAATATATACTCTCCCGGGCATGAAAGAGGATTGCTCTGGAACGATCCTGATATAGCGATTAAATGGCCAATAACAAATCCGATGCTCTCAGCTAAAGATCAAAAGAACATGACTCTTAAATCATTAATAGAACACGGATAACACAGATTAAGCAGATAATCACGGATTTTAATTAGTGTAAATCCGTCAAATCCGTGTCATCAGTGTTCCAATAGAAATTAACAATGAACATACGTTTATTCAAACCGTCCCTTGGTGAAGAAGAACTACAGGCTATTAGAGAGGCTTTTGACCGATCATGGGTAGGTCTGGGCCCGAAAGTGGCAGAATTCGAAGAAGAATGGAGGAAATTTATCGGCTGCGAAATGGCTGTTGGAGTAAACTCTGCAACAGCTGCCCTGCATCTCGCACTGGCTTGTTTCAAGTTCCCTGAAGGCAAAAAAGTTCTGGTTCCTTCACTTACTTTCTCTTCAACGGCATCTGCAGTATTATACAACAGGCTTATTCCTGTTTTTGTTGATTCGGATCCGGTAACTCTTGGGTTGAGCCAGGAAGATCTTGAAAAGAAATATGACAAAGATTGTGTTGCAGTTATCCCGGTTCATTATGCAGGACATCCTGTTCCAATGGAAAAACTTGTCCCATGGTCAAGAGAAAGAGGTTTAAAAGTAATTGAGGATTGTGCACATACTGCTGGAGCAATGTATAAAGGCAGGATACTTGGGACCTGGGGAGACATTGGTTGTTATTCTTTTGAAGAAAAGAAACTTATGACAACAGGTGACGGAGGTATGATGGTAACAAATGATCCTGATTTATTTAAGGATGTTAAAGCAATGAGATGGGTAGGTATTGACAAAGATAACTGGAAGACCGCCCAACTGTATACAAAAGCTAATCGTGATGCTATGCACTGGTTTTATGAACTTAATGTGCTTGGATACAAATATAACATGAATGATCTTGCCGCTTCTATTGGATTAATCCAATTACAAAAGCTGCCTGAGTTTAATAAAAGAAGGTCGGAGATTATTCAACAATATCTTAAGGATTTAAAGGATTTGAACAGCATAAAACCATTGCTTCCGTTTGAACCGGAAAAATATCCTTATCAAATGTTTGGTATTCGTTCAGATAACAGAGATGATTTGATGATTTTCCTTAAATCCAAGGGTATTGCTACCGGATGTCATTATACCCCCCTGACGCTTCAACCATTATTCAAGCCTTATTATTCGAAATGCAGTTTTGTGGAAAAAGAATCAAATAAGTTTATTACACTTCCTCTTCATTCAGACCTGACAAATGATGAATTACGTTATATAACGGAAAAAATCATTTCTTTCATTTCTGTTTTAAATACTTAAATGTTATTATTTTGGCATCAGTATTTTTAAGACCTTATAAAGAACATGATTTCAAAGTATTATTTGAGATCAGAAATGATCCCGTGATTCAAACTTTACTTATTACCCATCATAAACCTAATACCACTTCAGAGGTATTAGAGTGGATCTTAGTAAAGTCAAATTCAATTGATGGAGTTTTCTTAATTATTGCAAATTCAGATGATAATGCTTTAGGCTTTGTTCAGGCAAAAGAAATTGACAGGATTAGTTTGACTTGTTATGCAGGGATTGCTTTACATCCCCAAAATCAAAAGAAAGGTATATTTCCCGAAGCTTTTGGATTATTTGAGCAATATCTAAAAGAAACTTTCGCCATTAGAAAAGTAATTGTAGAAATTTTGGAGGGGAATATTCCGTCATTAAAATCCTTTCAAAGGATAGGGTATACTCAGGCAGGCATTCTATCAGAACATTATTATCATGATGGCATTGTCAGTGATGTGATAATAATGGAAAAACTACTGAAATAAATCATGAGTAAATCTATTGTAATTTCTCAACCATATTATTTCCCCTGGATCGGTCTTTTTGAGCAATTAATCCAGTCAGATATTTTTGTCCATTATGATGATGTACAATTTTCTAAAGGCCATTTTCAGGATAGAGTTCAGATTAAAACAGAAAATGGATTTAAGTGGATAACTGTACCAAAATCAAATGTTAAAATTTCCCAGAAAATTAATGAGATAAGGATAGATTATAGCAAAAATTGGCAAAAATCACAATTGGATTTTTTAAAGCAAAATTACAGAAATGCACCTTTTGTAAATGATATGATAGGGCTTGTAAGAATGGTTTTTAATGAAAACCCAGTATTTATCTCTGATGTATCGATTACCAGCATTGAAACTGTTGCAAGATACTTTGGCTTGATGGATGGCCGAATGTTTGTTAAATCATCAGAAATTAAGGATATCCCAAGTTCAAAAAAGACGGAACGGGTATTGAATATATGTAAATATTTTAATGCGGATAAATATATTACCGGATATGGCGCTCTTAAATATTTTGACTTTGAGTTATTTGAAAAGCATAATATAGAAGTATATTTTGCTGATTATCAGATAAAAGAATATAAACAACTTTATGGCGACTTTAATCCATATGTGTCCATTCTTGATTTAATTGCCAATATTGGCAGAAAGGGGATTGAAAATATTGGCTCACAGTCTGTTTACTGGAAGGAGTTTATAAAAATGGATAAATCAATTAAATACTTGCAAAAAAAGTAAGATGAAATGCCTTCTGATAATATCTGGTGGTCACTCAATAACAAAGTCGGTTGTTAATGGATTTAATTCCCACAACTGGGATGTTATGGTTGTTAACTATAAAGATTTTTTTAATTCAACGGTTAATTCATTTATTAAGAATTTAGAGTTTGCCCCTAATCGTTTAAAAGACTTATGGAAAACCCCTTACATAAGATTACTTAATAAAAATTATGTTGGAATATTTGAGAAAGAAAATCCTGATTTGGTCTTTATTTACAATAACCAATATTTGCTACCTGATACCCTGGAATTAGTCAGAAAGAAATCGAAAATTGTTTTTATACTTGGCGACCACCCTCTTTATACTCCAACCAACCCTTATAATCTGCATTTACTTAAGTATGCTGATTATATAATTTGTCCAGATACTTTTTGGCTTGAACAGATTAAAATCATTGGCATCAATAATGTGTATTTTGATTTTTTTAGCTATGATCCTGAATCATATTATCCTTTTTCTCCAAGCCAGAAGCAAAGAAAAATCTATAATTCAGACTTGGTTTACATAGGTACAGCACATAAAACTGCTTGGGGCTATAAACGATTTCTATTTCTCAGTCATTTCAAAATGTTTGATTTGAAAGCTTACATTAGTGGTGATGGATATACAAATAAATGGAGTAAGTTATTCCCTGAATTAAATAATAAAATTATCAAACACGATGTTGTTGATAATCAGTTTAATAATATGGTTTACAATTGTAGCAAAATAGCTCCCATAGAGCTGGTCCCATCTCTTTTCAATGGTATTCATATAAGAGTATTTGATGTTTTAGGAGCAGGTATATTCCCTTTATGTGAGTACAGTAAAGATCTGGAAATTTTATTTCAGGGGCTTGATGTTCCGTTGATTAAACATTATAGCGAAGCTGAAGGTCTCACAAAAGCCTTGTTAAATGATGATAAATACAGGAAAATGCTCATTAAACAAATGAGAATAAGGGTTGAGGATACGCATAATCCAAAAATTGTAATAAGCAGAATGTTAAACAAAGTATTCTGATTCAAAATAGAAGTTTCTTAAAAAGTGATGGATATGCCTGGTTATTTAGAGCAAAAACAGGAAGTGGGAAATTTGAGTTTGTGATTTCACGACAGCAATAAGAATTAATTTTCAGAAAAAGATTAATACAAAAATATATTGGGAGAAAATTTGACAGATAAAAATGAATAAATATCTGAACATTTATTAATAACAAGTCGATTAGGTTAGGTCGGAAGAAGTATAAATGAAACGCATTCTTAATTTAATAGAAATCCGCTTTTTGTTGAGTTATTTTGTTTTAATTATTGCTCATCATGTATTACCAGATATTGTTGGACAATTAGCTCTTCTTATTAGCCTGGCTATATTTTTCAGAAGTCGGCATAATTATTTTTGGCTGGCTTTGTTCACATTAATGTTTAGCAGTGCAGCGGGATTCTTTTCGAGCTCAGTGAAATCACTGTATATCGGGACGGTGCCATTTTTTGTAGTTTTCTATATTACCCTAATAGCCAAGTATATATTAACAATAAAGAAGTTCCGCATTTTTTATGCAGGCCCTTTTTTACTGATATTATTACTGATGATTTTATTAAGATTATTTACAGGGTTTAGTTTAAATGGATTTCTAAAAAGCAATATGGCATTTCTTATGATTGGAATTCTGCCTTTCTTTTTAAAAAAATTCACCGATATTATTATGTTCTTTAAATTAATTTTTGTTGGTGTTTTTATTGTTTTTGCCGGGCAATTATTTCATATTTCAACAGGAATTAATTTTGCCGGTTATTTGTTTGGTGTCACTTATGACCCACTTGGCAGAATTGTAGTTGATCCGGAAGGGTTTATACGGCCCCTTGAGGGGATCACAGTTTCTCTACTAGGATTATTTGGCAGTGTTTTCCTTTACTCAGTTAATAGAAAAGAACTATACTATAAGGTTGTTATTATTATTTCATTAGTGGCAATATGGTTTACAGCTACCAGGGGTTGGATACTGGCATCAGCTATTATTATTGTTCCATTCTTATTTCAAATAAAACTTAGAAATTTGATAAATACCGGCCTGGTAGTATTAATACTTTTTTTATTGATATCAAAGGTGAATATAATTGAAAATCAGGTTACAAAAGTTTTGGAACGAGTTCAAACCTTGGAATATACACTTGAGGGCGATTTAACTGCAGGAGGAACAGTTTCCAGGGCAACAAGCCGGCATGAGCCTGTTTGGAATAAATTTTTAGAAAGGCCAATTATGGGATGGGGTTATTCAACCGAATTCGGGAATATAGGAGATCCTCATGTCGGAAATCAAAATTTGCTTTTACAGATCGGAGTGTTTGGATACATATTATTTATGGCGTTATTATTCAGTTTAGTAAAAAATATGTTCTCTTTGGGAAGAAGAATCAAAGCCCTGAGTTTTACAACAACAATACTGATATTTTTTATTATGGGTATTTTTATGATTCATAGTACCTCGCGGCAGATGTTCGGGTTAGGAGGTGATTTCACATCTCAGTTTTCCATAGCCTTGGTTTTTGCTCTGGCCAATTTTGTCTATTATAACAGGTATGAAATGATAGTTAGGATTAAAAAGCAAGATGACACTGTAATTTATACATAAGCTTACTTTCATTTCTGTTTATAGTGAAAACCGATCGTAAGATTCATATTATTCATTTTCAATCCTCCCCTGGAGGGATAGAAGTCTTAATGCCTGCTTTAATAGAAAGCATAAAGGGATATGATTTCAGGATATTTGTTCTGCGACCGCCTGAAAAAGATAGAATAAATGTTTATTCCGCTTTCAATGAGAATTTGATAACTTATGGGGCAACGAGTAATTTAGTTAGCTTTTCCAAGCTTTTTATATATGCATTGAAAAACCATTCTGATATTTTTCATTTGTATAATGCAGGACCTTTTGTGTTATTATTAGTTCGATTAGCAGGAATAAATAAAATAGTATATTCTATCAGAGGAACAAAATATTGGAAAAGACCATGGCAAACTCTTTTAATGAAATTATCATGGTATTTAGCTTTGAATAAAAGGATGAGGTTAATCGCAAATTCCATTTTCAGCAAATCTGTATTTTTGAAAGAAATTTCCAACAGGTATCCAATAAAAGTTGTATATAATCCTGTTTATAGAACTAATTTTAATATTTATAGCAGAGATTTGGTACATAAAGAATTAACAATCATTTATGTAGGTCGTCTTGCCTTGGGGAAGAACCTTTTCAGGTGGCTTGATGTTGCTAAAGCCATTTATAATAATTTTCAAAATGTATGTTTTAAATTGTATGGTCATGGTCCTTTGAAAAATGAGTTAATAACTTATGCGGAAAAACTCAAAATCAACTCTGTGGTACAATTCATGGATTTTACTTCGGATATTAACTTAGCATATTATCAAGCCGACCTGATGATTTTCCTTTCAGAGTATGAATCTTTTGGAAATGTTGTTGTTGAAAGTATACTTTGCGGAACTCCGGTAATAGCTTCTTCTATCCCTAGCATGAAAGAAATATTTCAAAACTATCCGGATTTTTTGGTGGATCTAGATGATAGATTGGAAGAAAACATTCTGAAAAAAGTTGATAATATTGATCACTTAAAAAATCTGGTTCCAAAAGTAACTAAAGAGTTCAAAATCCGTTTTTCAATTCAACAGCATGTAGGAGAACTGAAAGGAATTTATAATTCTTTCAATATAATATCTTGACCTTGATAGCTGTTCCTGTGATATATTATCATTCGGTGGGACTTAAAAATCCGCACTGGAGGAAAAACTTCCTGACACTTGATCTCCCATATTTTGAGAATCATTTAAAATATTTTTCAAAACATTATAAAACTATCAGCCTGAAAGAATATTGGGAGATATTAAATGATGTAAAAGATCCTATAAAAAGACCATTAATTATAACATTTGATGATGCTTACCTTGATAACTGGCAATATGCGTATCCGCTGCTGAAAAAATATGGATTGAAAGGAACAATATTTGTCAGTCCTGAGTTTGTGGATGGACGTAACCTGATACGGCCCAATCTATTAGATGTTTGGAATGGAAATGCTGATGAAAATGATCTTATAAAATGGGGTTTTCTTAGCTGGGAGGAAATGCGGATCATGGAAGCTTCGGGTGTTATGGATATACAGTCTCATACAATGTCTCATATTAAATATCCAGTCTCAGATAAACTGTTGGATTTTCATCATCATGGCGCTGATTACCTCTATTATATTGCGAACTCTTTTCCTGAAAGGAAAGCTTACTATATTGAAGATACTGAATTTGAAAACTTACTTCCTTATGGTTACCCGGTCTTTGAAATGCAATCGGCAGTTATTGCCAGGCAAGTGAAAATTAATCCTGCATTTAGTGATTATTGTATAGACACATTCAGGGATTATGATTTCGGCAACTATAACTTTGAAAATGCATTTGAACGGATTAAAGATGAATATGAAAAATACAAACAAAATAGTTCTCTGATTCTCTCAACAGAAAGTGAAGAAGATTACAAAAACAGAATCAGATATGAGATTTATGAGTCAAAAAAGATAATTGAGCAGAAATTGAATAAAAAAGTTGAATTTCTATGCTGGCCTCATGGTGATAATAATGAATCCTTACACCGTATGGCACTTGAGGCTGGTTATCTAATGACAACAAGGGGTAAAGCACAGGGAATAAGTAAAACTGACCCAACAAGAATCCCCGAAAGAATGGGAATTAATTTTTCTACGTGGTTTAAAAAGCAAAAGACGATTTTTAAATTAAAGGCTTTCTCTGGAAAATCACCATATTCTGAATTTGTTAAATTAAAACGATACTTTGTAAATTGATAAAACCGCGGAAACGTAAAGAAACTAAGGTCGCAATAAAGGTACTTAGCGCCTTTGCGTCTTAGCGGTGAAAAGAACATGATTGAATTCATTCTGGAAGTACAGTTAAGCAGCAAAAAAACGGAGCTGGATAAACTTTTTATTCAAAAACCGGGAATAGAGCTACATTTGAATGGTAATGACTATGAGTTTATCGCCTGGGGTGATCCGATAAATGATCCAGGATTCAAAGAAAAACTCTCAAAAAATTTAACACCTGAGTTTATTGTTAATAATCTACATGGTCATTATTACTACATTCTTTTGGATAAATCAAGTGGTTCTTTGCTCGCAGGAAATTCATTGTTTTCGATATTGCCCTTATACTATTTTCGAAATAATGATAAAATTTTAATTTCCGATAATGCATTAAGAATTGGGAAATATCTTGATCTTAATGATATTTCTAAAAGGTTCATTCTCGAAACAATACTTTTTAATTACCCTCTTTTTAATGACAGCATATTTGAAAGTATTAAACTACTTCCGGCTAATTCGTATATTATTTGTTCAGGATCAAATTCAGACATTTTAAAACATACAGAAATCCAGAATCATTTTTCAGCAACACCAAAACCCTGGAAAAAATCGACCGGGGAGATAAGAGATGTATTTATATCATCAGTCTGTAAATACCTTCCTGATAAACATTATGTTCATGCACTGACAGGAGGATTTGACGGACGAACTTTAGTATCTGTTGCTATATATTTCAATAAGGTTTTTTCATGCTACAGTTTTGGTTCGAAAAATTCAAAAGACACCCGAATAGCATTACAGTTAGCAGAAAAGGCAGGAATTCCATTTATTAATTTTGAACTGGAAGATTCATATATTAAAAATGATAATCTGCCCTGCGGTAAGGAGTTCATTATAAACTCATCAGGAACAGCAACTTTTGCCAGGTCTCATTACCTGCATTCAGCAAAAAGGCTTTCCAGTGATTTTCAACATATTATTACAGGCAATTTCGGAAGTGAAATATTCCGTGCTGCACATATTGCCGGAGCTGTGATTTCTTCAAATCTTTATGCTCTGTTTGATTCAGAAAGTTCTGATGAAGGGATAAGAAAGATTGAAGGCAGCAGGGAGTTTCAGTGCCTCAACACTAGTAATTTCAAATTACAATTTGAATCCCTGAAAGAGGATATTCTTCATCTTCCTTGTTATGATAATGCATTATCGGGCCTGACAAAGAATCAAAGGTTTTATGTATTTGTTTTTGAAGAGATTTTCAGGAAGTATTTCGGAGCGGAAATGGTAAATCAGTTCCGGTATGTAAAAAACAGAACGCCATTTTTGGACATTGAATTTCTTAAGGCAATTTTCAAGACGGAACTGGCAGGGATACATTCGGATTTCTTTGAACATAATCCTTTTAAGAGATACAAAGGTCAGGTACTCTATGCAAACATTATAAAAAGTACTTATCCCGGGTTTGGCAAAATGCTAACCGATAAAGGTTATCGGCCAGATGATCTTATTAATTCATTTGGAAAACTTAACATAGCAAAAGGATACCTTAAAAAGGTTATAAGAAAATCTTCGCCCGATTTTGATCCTTATGCTGTTAGCAAAGTATGGGAGTATAATAAAGACTTCTGGCTGAAGATTCCAATATCAGGTGATTTATTTGATTTAACCGTGATAAAATATACTCCCAGGGAGATTTTATTTAAAATTTTAAGTTTATCATACATTAGTGATTTCATACCGCAAAGACGCTAAGACGCGAAGGGTACAAAGTAAAATATATCGGTCTGGTGTCATAGAGGTAAAATCTTATAATATGCAAAAGCAGGAATTTGAGAATTACGCAAGAGAGATTCTTGATTCATCAATAATGGTTCACAAAGAAATGGGACCAGGCCTGCTTGAATCAGTTTATCAGTTTTGTCTCGTAGAGGAACTAAGGTCGCGTAATGTTTATGTCGAAGAACAGGTTTCAATTCCACTGTTTTACAGAGGCAGACCTCTTGATAAGGATTTCAGGATTGATGTTTTGGTTGCCAAAGAAATAATAATTGAACTTAAGTCTGTTGAATTCTTACTGCCAGTTCATGAAGCACAAATTATTTCCTATCTGAAATTAGCGAACAAACGTTTGGGATTTCTTATTAACTTCAATGTTCCGCTTCTGAAATCCGGATTCAGGCGGTTTGTGAATAATTATTGATCAATATTCTTAGCGGCTTTGCGCCTTTGCGGTGAAAAAGATAAAAGCAATAATACTCCGTAACGAGCTTGAAGATGATCACATTCTTTGGATAAAGGCTTGTGAAGACTATCATGATCAGGTTGAATACAGAGTAGTCAATCTGACCTCAAACAACTGGCTGGAAGAAATACATAAAGATCCTTTTGATTTCCTGCTTGCAAAACCTGGAGGACTTACAGCTCATTTTAAGCAGCTTTATGATGAGAGGATCTATATTCTGGGAGTTGTTTTAGCTTATAAAATATTCCCTTCACCGCAAGAGATATTCATCTACGAAAATAAAAGATTCCTTGCATCCTGGCTGAAGGCAAACAATATACCTCATCCGAAGACAGATGTGTTTTATAGTTATGGAGATGCCTTGGAATACATTCGTTCAGCAGCATTTCCATTTGTTGCCAAGACAAATATTGGTGCATCAGGCAGCGGAGTGATAATAATCAAATCCATCACAGAGGCTAAAGACTATATTGACGAAACTTTCAAGGGGAAAGGAGCTCCCCAACGAACAGGACCAAATAGGGAGAAAGGAGATTTTTTTAAAAGAGGAGTCCATTATATCATTCATCCATCCGATATAGTAAAAAAAATTAGTATTTATAAAACGAAAGCTGCTAACCGGCAAAAAGACTTTGTGATTTTTCAGGAGTTTATTCCTCATGATTTTGAATGGAGGGTTGTAAGAATAGGGGAGAGTTTTTTCGCGCATAAAAAAATAAAGAAAGGAGAGAAGAGTAGTGGTTCTCTGCTGAAGAATTATGATAATGCTCCATTAGATCTGTTCGATTTTGTTAAGGAAATAACAGATAAACGTGAATTTTACAGTCAGGCAATTGACATTTTTGAATCAGAACGAGGGTATCTTGTCAACGAAATGCAATGTATATTTGGCCAGAGCGATCCTTACCAGATGCTTGTTGACGGGATTCAGGGGAGATATCGGTTTCTTAATGATAAATGGGTTTTTGAAGAAGGAGAATTTGCATATAATGCCTGTTATAATTTAAGATTGGAGTTTGTTTTAAATAGTTTTAACCGCGAAGGCACGAAGCCGCAAGGATCGCCAAGAATGAATCAGTAGGCTTTGCGCCTCAGCGGTAAAGAAAGAATGAAAGTACTTTTTATATCAAGTGGAAGAGCTGGTCGACCGGGAGATGTTGTAAAGAATCAGGGCGACTCTCTAATAAAGGCAGATATCAATATAGAATATTTTCTCATCAAACCCGGATTTTGGGGTTATTTGAATGCAATCAGAAAGCTGCGAAATACATTTAAAAACGGACAATATGATCTTGCTCATGCTCATTACAGTCTCTGCGGATTTGTCGCCGGGCTGGCTGGGTGTAAGCCACTGGTGGTTTCTCTTATGGGTTCTGACGTTTATATATCAGGACTTTTTAGGGCGCTTACCAGAATATTTATCAAATACAAATGGACTGAGACAATTGTAAAAACCGGTAAAATGAAGGAGCTTATCGGGATCAATAGAGTTCAAGTAATTCCGAATGGAGTTGATATTGAAAGGTTCAGACCTATATCCAAAGAAATCGCCAGGGAACACATCGGATATAAAGAAAATAAAAAGCTTATTGTATTTATTGCAGTTCAAAATCGGGAGGAAAAGAATTTAAACTTAGCTATGGACGCAATAAGACATCTTGATGATAATACTATTGATTTCAAACATATTCATGATGTTCCTAATTGGGAGATCCCATATTATCTTAATGCAGCTGATTTACTGTTATTGACTTCCAGAAGGGAAGGAAGTGTAAATGTTATTAAAGAAGCAATGGCTTGTAATTGTCCGGTTGTTTCAACTGATGTTGGAGATGTAAGTTGGGTTTTAGGTGATACCGAGGGGTGTTATATTACTTCGTTTGAACCTGAAGACATAGCCGATAAAATTAAAGTTGTTTTAGATATTGGGAAACGGACAAATGGGAAGGACAGGATTTTCAATCTGGGACTTGCTTCAGAAAACATCGCTAACAGGTTAATTCGCGTATATAAAAAAGTTTTAAAGGGGTAAAGGTTATTAAATGGTAGAATCTGTATTTATCCTTGGTAATCATATTCAGGCACTTGGGCTTGCGCGTCAAGTACATAG